>Ga0224496_10000161_pt1 | contig 49454 bp, 46 predicted proteins | sample SF_Jul11_sed_USG_2_FD_168127 | JGI IMG/M metagenome (GOLD analysis project Ga0224496, IMG submission 168127) | Sediment microbial communities from San Francisco Bay, California, United States - SF_Jul11_sed_USGS_8_1 | ecosystem: Environmental > Aquatic > Marine > Sediment | place: USA...
ACAAAATCGGCCAGGCCGTGTTCGGTCAGTTTTTGGTTGAGCAGGGCTTTTATCTCGTCGACATAGGTTTCGCGGTCAACCAGCGAGGTTCTGATCTTGTTGGAGAGATCTTCGTACTCTTCCGGATTAAGGTAGGAAAAGGCGAGATCCTCCAGCTCCCTTTTGAGCCAATCGATCCCCAGACGGCTGGCCAAGGGGGCGAACAGGTCCATGGTTTCCCGGGCGAATTCGAGCTGCTTTTCCCTGGGCACGTATTGCAGCGACTGCATGTCGTGCAGCCGGTCGGCGAGCTTGACCAGCAGAACCCTGATGTCCGATGACATGGCCAGCAGCATTTTTCTGATGTTTTCCGCCTGGTAGGCAAGTTTGCTGTTGAATTTGACATCGGTGATCTTGGTGGTGCCCTGGACGATGTTCACCACATCGTCGCCGAATTTTTCCCGGAGCGCGGCTTCCGCCTTCTTGATGTTGTCGCTCCTTTTGATGATCCCGTGCAACAGACCGGCACACAGGGTGAAAACATCCAGGCGCATGGTGGCCAACACATCGGTCACCATCAGGGCGTGATAGAGGTAAGGTCTGCCGGAAAGCCGGTGCATGCCGGAATAAAGCTTTTCGGCATAGGCGTATGCTTCCTTGACCGGGGTCAAATCCTCGTCAGGCATGTATGTCTTGGCGCGTTCCAGGATGGAATCGATGGTAATCATGTCTTTGTTGAATCAGGCAAAATTTAGGTAACCGATCAGGCCAGGGCCTCTTTGATTATTTTAACAAGTTCAGGCCCGGTTTCGTCAAGGGTAAGCGTGGTGGTTTTGCCATCGGCCCTGGTTCTGATTTCCAGCATTCCTTCGTTGCTGAAGCTTTTGCCCACCATCACCCGGTAGGGAATGCCGATCAGGTCCGCATCCTTGAACTTGCTGCCCGGCCGTTCGTCCCGATCATCGAGCAGCACTTCAATCCCCTCGCTTCTGAGATAATCGTAAAGTTTGCTCGCCGCCGCACTGATCTCTTCATCCTTGGGGGAAAGGTTGAGGATGATCACCTGGAAGGGGGTGATGGGCAGCGGGAAGATAATCCCGTCCTTGTCATGGTTCTGCTCAATGGCCGCGGCCACGGTCCGGCTGACGCCGATGCCGTAGCAGCCCATGATAAAGGGGCGTTCCTCGCCCTGGTTGTCCAGGAAGGTGGCCTTGAGGGCTTTGCTGTAACTGGTGCCGAGCTTGAAGATGTGGCCGACCTCAATGCCCTTGGTCAGGCTCAAGGCGCCGCCGCATTTGGGGCAGTTATCCTCTTCGGTCACCATGCGCAGATCGGTAATGGTTTTAACCTCGAAATCGCGGCCCAGGTTGGCGTTGGTGAAATGATGGTTCTTTTCGTTGGCGCCGATGGCAAAGTTGTACATTCTGGTGATTTCCAGATCGGCCAGGACCGGGATCTTTAGGCCGATCGGCCCGAGATAGCCGCTCGGCACCCCGGTGGCGTCAAAAACTTCCTTGTCGTCGGCCAGACGCAGATTGTCGTCATTAACGCCCAACGCATTGGCCAGCTTGACGGATTGGACCTCGTGGTCGCCGCGCAACAAAACCGCCACCGGCTTCTCATCGGCCATGAAGATCATGGTTTTGATCAGCTCCTTGGCGGAGATGCCCAGGAATTCGGTAACCGCCTCAACCTTGCGTTTGCCCGGGGTCTCGACCTTGGTCAGCTCTTTCAGGGCCGGCACGGTATCCGGCTTGGCCGGTTCGCGGTAGCCGGCCTTTTCCATGTTGGCCGCATATTCGCAATTCTTGCAGATGACGATGGTGTCTTCGCCGGTGTCGGCCAGCACCATGAATTCATGGGAAAAGCTGCCGCCGATGGTGCCGGTGTCCGCCTCAACCGCCCGAAAGGCCAGGCCGCAGCGCGTAAAAATCCGGTGGTAGGCCTGGTGCATGGCCATATAGGTTTTATCCGCCGACTCCTCGGTGGCGTCAAAGCTGTAGCCGTCTTTCATGATGAACTCGCGGCCGCGCATCAGCCCGAAGCGGGGCCTGATTTCGTCCCGGAACTTGGTCTGGATCTGGAAGAGATTCAGGGGCAGGTCGCGATAGGAGTGGACATTCATCCGCACCAGATCGGTGATTACCTCTTCATGGGTCGGCCCCAGACAACTCTCCCGGCCGTGGCGGTCGGTAAACCGGAGCAGCTCGGGCCCATATTTCTCCCAACGGCCTGATTCCTGCCAGAGATCGCCGGGTTGCACCATGGGCAGCAGCAGTTCCTGGGCGCCGGCCCGAACCATCTCCTGGCGGACGATCTGTTCAACCTTGCGGATGGCGGCAAGGCCAAGGGGCAGGTAAGAGTAGATGCCCGAGGAAAGTTTTCTGATAAATCCGGCCCGCAGCAGCAGCTGATGGCTGATGACTTCGGCCTCGGAGGGCGTTTCCTTCAAGGTGGGGATAAGAAGCTGTGAAAATCGCATTGTTTAACCTGTGGCAGATATTTGTTTTAGGTGAAGTTTAATGTAGTTCTTTGGTCATCTTGTCGATTTCAGAGAGAAAAACATCGAGCAATTGCTCCTCGGCAACTTTTTTGTAGAGTTGGCCTTTTTTGAAGATGATGCCCACCCCATGGCCGCCGGCCACGCCGATGTCCGCCTCCCTGGCCTCGCCCGGCCCGTTCACCACGCAGCCCATCACCGCGATCTTGAGCGGGGTTTTGATCCGCTGGATGTGGCGTTCAACCTCTTCGGCCAGGCCGAAAAGGTTGACCTGGCAGCGGCCGCAGGTGGGACACGAGATCAGTTCCGGGCCCCGCTCCCTGATGTGCAGGCTGCGGAGCAGCTCGTAGGAGACCCGGATTTCCTCAACCGGGTCGCGGGTGAGCGAGATCCGGAAGGTGTCGCCGATCCCCTCGTAGAGCAGCATGCCTAAGGCCACACTTGATTTAACCGTGCCGGCAATAAGGCCGCCCGCCTCGGTCACCCCGAGATGCAAGGGGTAGTCGGTTTGTTCGGCCAGCAGGCGGTAGGCATCCACCGTGGTCATGGCGTCGGAGGATTTGATCGAGATTTTTATCTCGCGAAAATCAAGGTCTTCGAGTAGCCGGATATTGCGCAAGGCGCTTTCAACCAGGGCCGCCGGGGTGGGGTGTCCATGTTTTTTGAGAATATCCTTTTCCACCGACCCGGAGTTGACCCCGACCCGGATCGGCACCTGATGGGCCTTGGCGGCGGTTACCACCCGGGCCAGCTTGTCCGGGCCGCCCAGGTTGCCGGGATTGATCCTGATCCCCTGGGCGCCGTTTTCCATGCTGGCGATGGCCAGACGGGCGTCAAAATGAATATCGGCGATAAGGGGAATGGTGATCCGGTCGCGGATGGCTTTAATGGCCTCGGCCGCCTCCAGATCGAGGACCGCAACCCGGATGATCTCACAGCCCGCCTCTTCCAGGCCGTGGATCTGGGCCACGGTTTTTTCCACGTCCCGGGTGTCGGTGTTGGTCATCGATTGCACCGCGATGGGGGCATCGCCGCCGATCGCCACCTGTCCCACTTTGATTTGTCGTGTTTTTTTGCGTTTAATCATGGGCCGGGATTATACTCGTTTGGCGGTATTCTTGCATCCTTCTTTTTTTTCAGCATAGATGCGGGGTAGCAGTTCTTCAGTTATTGAAATCAAGGAAGCCAGCTGGTAGGATGGCCGACATGAAACTATTTATCACAGTGCTCGGTCTGGTTTTTGTTTTGGAAGCGATTCCCTATGTCCTTTTTCCCGAGGCGATGCAGCGCTGGCTGGCCCAGATATCCCTGCTGCCGCCTGCCGCCCTGCGAATGGCGGGGTTGTTTGCCTTGGGGCTCGGGGTGCTGCTCTGCTATCTCACCCAGCGGACCGACCTGATACCATAAGTTAGCAATGCCCGTCTTTCCGGTTGATCATTTAACCCATCTCATTTGAAAAAAAATATGGCTATTGAAATTGATTTTGCGCTGAGCGCTTATAACTATGATCTGCCGTCGGCTAATATCGCGCAGCAGCCCGCGGCCCGGCGTGATATCTCCCGGTTGCTGGTGACCGATTGTCTGGGCGATCAACTTTATCATCGTTCTTTTGCCGATATCTGTGAATATCTTGCCCCCGGCGATCTGCTGGTGGTCAATAACACCAAGGTTTTTCCGGCCAGATTGCTGGGCAGCAAGGAGACCGGCGGCAAGGCGGAGTTGCTGATTCTTGAGTATCCCGGCCAGGTGCAGCCGCTTGAAGCGGACGAGGCGGCCGGCTGGCAGCGGGCTCTGGTGGTCGGCTTGGTGAAAAGCTCGAAACGGCCCAAGGTCGGCGGCAGGCTTATTTTTTCCGACCGCTTATTCGGAGTAGTGGACGAATTGCTCTCCGACGGCAAGGTTCGGGTTTATCTCCATTTTTACGGGGAATTGGCCGGACTGCTCGATGAGCAAGGCGAGTTGCCGCTGCCCCCCTATATCGGTCGGGAGCAGGGCCAGAGCGCCGAGGATCGCCAACGTTACCAGACGGTTTATGCCGAAGAGACCGGGGCGGTGGCCGCGCCCACGGCCGGGCTGCATTTTACCCCGGAGTTGTTCGAGAAAATTAGGGCCGCCGGGGTGGAGGTGGCCAGCGTCACCCTCCATGTGGGCTACGGCACCTTTGCCCCGGTGCGGGAAGAGGATATCCGCCACCACAATATCCATTCGGAATATCTGATGGTCTCAGAGCAGACCGCGGCCAAGGTCAATGCAACCAGGGCCGCCGGCGGCAGGATCTGGGCGGTGGGCACCACCTCGGTCCGGGCCCTGGAGTTTGCCGCCGATGAACAGGGCGTGGTCCATGGGAAAAAAGGATTTTGCGATCTCTATATCTATCCAGGCTATCGGTTTCGGGTGGTGGACAACCTGATTACCAATTTTCATCTGCCCCAGTCGTCGCTGCTTTTTCTGGTGAGCGCGCTGGTGGGGCGGGAAAGATTGATGGGGATTTACAAAGAGGCGATCGAGGCGGGGTACAGATTTTACAGCTACGGGGATGCCATGGCCTTTATCACCAGGCATCCCCGCTAACGTTTTAGCAGGCCTTGCAGGCGCCCTTGGCCGGGCAGGATGATTCCGTGCTTGCCGAAGCGGTGCTGCATGGGGTTGATTTGGCTGCGGCATTTGATTTGCCGTTGTAGCCATCGGCATACCAGCCGCCGCCCTTGAGGTGGAAAGAGCTCTGGGAGATAAGTTTTTTCATGGTTCCGGAGCAGGAGGGGCAGGTGCTCATCGGCTCTTCAGACAGGCTCTGCCAGACCTCGGTCACCTCTTGGCATGAACCGCATTGATATTCATAAATGGGCATTGATGTATCCTCCATATGTTGTCGCTGGCGAAAACATATTGAAAATTAAAAAGGTTCTTTTTACGTTATTCGGCACAGTTGTCTTGCTGAACTTTATCTATAGTCCTTTTTGGAAATGATGTATAATTTAATGAACATTGCTTATTATGTCAATGTGCCTTGTTTGATTCTTTTTTTTATCGTGTTTTTTACCGGCGTTACGAAGGTGCGGTTAACGGATTCGTAGTCAGCTTTGGGGGATTGGATTGTGCAGCAGATACTCACGGCCCAGGCCGCGGAAGGAATGGTCCTGGCCAAGGATGTGCTTACCCCGGAAGGGCGGGTTTTGTGCGGCAAGGGAACCGAGCTTACTCAAGCCCTGATTGAACGGTTGCTGAAGATGGAGATGGTCAACATCACCGTCGAAGGCCATCCGGTGGTGGTCGCCGGAGAGAAATCGTTGAAAGAGGAGTTGCAGGATATCGATCTCAGGTTCAGTCGGGTTGAAAAAATAACGCCTCTGATGTATCTGAAAAAAATAATAAAAGAAAAGCTTGTTGCATCGCGGGGTTGAGGATGGATGATCAGAAACGGGAGGAGTTTAGAAAGGCGCTGCGTGAGGTGAAGAACCTGCCGACCCTGCCCGGTATTGTTATCAAGTTGACCCAGATGGCCGAGGACCCAGATACCTCCACCGAGCAGATGGGGCGGATGATCAGCAAGGACCATATCCTGGCGGTTAAATTGCTCAAACTGGTCAATTCGGCCTTTTACGGTTTTCCGCAGCGGATCAGTTCGTTAAACAGCGCCATTATCCTGCTCGGCATCAATGTTATCAAGAGTTTGATCATCAGCGCGTCCATATTTGAGGTGATGGAGGATCAGGATATCGAGCTCTGGGAGCATTCCCTGGGCTGCGCCGTGGTTTCCAGTGTGTTGGCCAAGCGGTTGGGGATGAGCGAGCCGGAAGAGGTGAGCACCGCCGGCCTGATCCATGATATCGGCAAGGTGGCGATCAAGATGGAGCTGCCCAGGGAGTATGAGTTGATCACCCGGCTGGTCCATGACAAGCAAATTTCCAGAATCGAGGCCGAGCGCGAGGTGTTGGGGCTTGATCATGCCGAGGTCGGCGGTTGGTTGGCCAAAAGCTGGAATCTGCCGGGGAAGCTTATCGAACCGATTGCCTGTCATCACGATCCCCGTCTGGCCAAGGATGAGCAGTTGGCCAGTGCTATTGTTCATTTCTCTAATATCATCATCAGGGGGATGGGCTACGGCCATGCCGGCGATATCTGGGTGCCGGCCTTGAGCAGCCGGGCCTGGCGGATGCTGGAGTTGACCCCCACCGATCTGGAGTTGGTCTTGGCCGAGGTTGAGGAGAAGCTCTGGGAGGTCAAGGGGTTCAGCCTCGATATTAAAGCCAACAACGAAGAAGCCGTGCCCTTATGATCGTCGGTTGGCCATTGTCGGCTTGACCGGGCTAATAACCTTTTGGTGGATTAAACAATGACTCGAATTCTGGTCGCCGGGAGCAAAACCCTTCTTTCCCCGGCGGGTCACGTCCTGCTCAATGCCAAGGGCTATAATGTAAAGGTTTGCACCACCTTAAACACCACCCTGGCCCAGGTGTTTGATGATCCGCCGGACATGCTCCTCCTCGAAAAAAATTTCACAGGCAGCCTAAGCGGCGATGCTGAATTGATCAGGTCGGTGAAGGCCTGTCTGCAGAAGGCCAATATCCCGATTCTGCTGGTGGTGCCGACGGAAGAGCTTGGCGTGGATATGGATTGGAATGCCTATCCGGTTGATGATATCATCGAGGCGCCGTTTGCCGTGGAAATACTGTTGGTGCGGATCCGCTTGGCTGAGTCGAGAATGCTCAGGGTTTTTGATAATAATCCCTTGAGTAAGCTGCCGGGAAACACCTCTATCCTTGGGGCGATTCAGCGGGCTTTGGATCGAAAGGAGGGCTATGGCGTTTGTTACGTCGATATTGATAATTTCAAGCCCTATAACGACCGCTACGGTTTTTCCCGTGGGGACGAGATTATTTTGATGGTGGCCAGGATTATCATCAATGTGGTGGATGAGCTCGCCAGGGAGGATAGCTTTGTCGGGCATGTCGGCGGCGATGATTATGTCTTTATCGTCAGGGAGGAAAACGTAACCAAGGTTTGCGATAAAATTTTGGACAACTTTAATTTGGTCCGCAATATGTTTTTGAGTGCGGAGGATATTGCCGCCGGTGAATTTGTCGGCCGGGACAGGATGGATAGGGAAACGCGCTTTGGCCTCTTGAGCCTCTCCATTGCCGTGGTTACTACCGGCGGCAATAAATATCATCATTACGGTGAAGTTTCCGCGGTGGCTTCCCAGCTCAAGCATTGCGTCAAAAAACTTGAGGGGAGCAATTTTCTCGTGGATAGGCGTAATTAGCTGTAAGTGTTAGCGGGATGCTCCGGTAGTTGTAATTATTGAAAAGCAGTAATGCAAGGTTGTGTCCTTAACACCTTTTTCCTGAGATTGTACAATCGGCAGGCCGTTAATCTTATCCATCTCGGTTATCTGTTGTTTTCTTCTTGTTATTTTTTCTGCGAAAAAGTAGCAGCTGCTCCTTTGCGAGGACCTTTTCCTTAGTGGTCCATAATTATTTTTTATTTACTGCTTAACCGTTATTTCTCAATAAAAAGTCAAAATATTTTCATGACGAGAACTGCTCGTTATTTTGGTCATCATGGCAAAGTGTTGAAGTTGGCTTTAAGCGTAATGCGTAATGCGGATTTTCCTGTATGATGATTAAGGATCGTTGGGATTGAAATGAAAAAGTAAAATGGCGTTGTGCTTTTTTTGGTGAAACTGCTTGATTTAATGTCGTTATTGAGATACTAGGGATATATTGATAGTTTTGGTTGTGTGATTTTTCCTAAGTGGAGGATGTGAAGATGAGTAAATCTCTTGTTGAAATGGCGGCTGATTTAGTTCAGTCGCAATGTGCGTCAAAAGGTATGAGCACCGAGGAAATTGCCATGGCATTGCAATCGACCTTTGGCGCTTTGCAGGCATTGCAGGCAGATGAGGCAAAGTTGCAGGGGGTAGTTGCTGAAGGTGGCGCTGTTGCGGGAACCGGCGTCGGTGTTACTCCTGAAAAGTCCATTCAAAAAAATAAAATTGTTTGTTTGGAGTGTGGTCAGGAATTCAAGATGTTGTCACCCAAACATCTGCGCTCCCATGGCCTGACCGGTCGTGAATATCGGGCTAAATACGGTTTTCCCCTGCGGCAGCCGCTTTGTGCCAAGTCTCTTTCCGATCGCCGTAAAAAGGCAGGTAAAGAGCGGGGCCTGCCTGATAATCTGCGAAAGGCCATTGCCAAGCGGAAAAAAGGCGGCAACGGGAAAAAGGCGGCTGGTAAATAGTTTTCTTGCACCATTTTTTTCCTTGAGGGGAATAGGCAGCGCCTGCAAAATGGTTGGCGGTCAGACAGGGTATTTCGGCGAAACGGGCTGGAATACCCTTTTTTTATCGGATTGCCACCGAGCTTCAGCCAAATGGGGGAAAGGGATGTGGGGGCGGCTTGCGCCGCAAATACCGGCGGGTGGCAAACATGCCGTGGGCTTCCTCACCTAAGTTCTGTTACGCATCACGTTGCACCCACAAAAAAATCTCAATCAAGTTTCATCTGGCAGCCATTTTTTCAATCAACTTAATTATCATCCCCGGCTGTTGACTTTTGGCCGGAGAAGCAGCATATTTCTCATTTTTCTGATAAAGGGTTAGTCTCTGCCTTGCGCCGGGCTTTTAATACGTTGTTGCCCATTCAAATTTTAAAAGAGTATTTTTATCTATGATCGGCATTTTTGATTCAGGGGTGGGCGGCATGACCGTCGCCCGAGCCATTGAGCAGCGGCTGCCTGATTATCGAACAGTCTATTTCGGCGATTTGGCCCGCTCTCCGTACGGTTCGAAGAGTGAGGAGACTATTATCGCCTATGCCCGCCAGAACACCGAGTTTCTCCTGGCCCAGGGGGCAAAGGTTATTGTGATTGCCTGTAATACCGCGGCCAGTGTTGCCTCCGAGATTTTAACCCGGGAGTTTGCGGTGCCGATCTTCGAGGTTATTTCCCCGGCGGTCGACAAGGCGGTAGCGGCGAGCCGGAGCGGCGCCATCGGGGTCATCGGCACCAGGGCCACGGTCAGAAGCGGGATTTATGAAAAAAAGATCACCGGCCAAAACCCGCAATGCCGGGTTGTTTCCCAGGCCTGTCCGTTGCTGGTGCCGTTAGTTGAGGAAGGATGGTTTAACAAACGGGAAACCAAGATGATCCTTCGCCGTTATCTCCATCCCATCCGTCTTAAAAATGTGGATACCCTGGTTCTCGGTTGTACCCATTATCCTTTGCTCAAGAATCTTATCCAGCCCCGGATCGGCAAAAGGGTTACGGTGATCGACTCGGCGGAAGCGGTTGCCGCCGGTCTTGCCAAATTTCTGGAGGAAAACCCCGAGGTCGAGGCGAGCTTGTCCCATGAGGGTGAAAATCTCTATTATGTATCAGACATCACCGAGGCTGCCGCGGACATCGCCAAGCGGGTTTTCGGCCGACCGATCGATCTGCAAAAAATTTCCGGCGAGACTTTTTGTTAGGAGCATGTTGCTATGAATATCCATGCGCTAAGGCAGGGCCTGTCGCTAGTTTTCGGGCTGATTTTCCTGATGCTGTGGCCGGCCCAGGTTTTTGCCGTTGACTCCCCCGCGCCCCGGGTTATTGCCGAGAGGCTGCAGCAGGAGTATGAGGCCACCTCCAGTATGGTCGCCGATTTCACGCAGACGGCCAGCGTGGCCATGAGCAGCAGGGTCAAACATGGCAACGGCCGCCTGGTGATATCAAAGCCCGGCAAGATCCGCTGGGATTATACCGCGCCGGACCGTCAGGTACTGGTCTCCGACGGGCATAAGGTCTCCATGTACTTCAGCCAGTCGGAGCAGATGATCGTTCAGCCCATCAACCAGTACCTTGATTCCGATGTCACCTATTCATTTTTTGCCGGGACCGGCAATATCCTCAAGGATTTCGATATCTTCGCCCCGGACCTTGAGGCCGCGGCCAATGAGTTGGCCATCCGCCTCGTGCCCAAGGCCGCTCATCCCCAGGTGGATTATCTCCATATCTGGGTTGATGCCGCGACTTTTTTGATCAAACGGCTTGAGATTGTCGACCAGTTCGGCAGCGTTACCGATCTTGTTTTTTCCAATATTATCTACAATCAAGCCATTGCCCCGGAGCTTTTTAATTTTACGCCGCCGGAGGGGACCGAGATCATCGAGCATTAACTTTGATATGTAGAGATCTCTACCGTTATAAAGTTATGGCGAAGATCTAAGGCTAAACATCAGATGCGAGAGGGGCTGTGCCGGAAAAGGGGATAAAAAAATTGGTGCTCGGCGGTTGCCGGAGTGGTAAAAGCCGCCATGCCGAACAATGGGCCTCTGATAATTTTCAGCAAAAAACCTATGTGGCGACCTTATCGCGCCAGGGTGACGCAGAGATGGACCGGCGGATTGATCTGCACCGGGAGAGTCGCGGTAATGGCTGGCAGCTGGTTGAAGAGCCGCGGGATATTGTCGCGGTGCTTGCCCCAGCCAGGGCGCAGAACGAGGTGGTGCTGCTTGATTGCCTCACCATGTGGATTACCAATCTGATGATGGCGGAGCTCACCGATCCGCAGATCGAGGATGAAATTCTCCGGTTAAAGCAAACGGTTGCCTCGGCAAATTATGGTATCGTGCTGGTCGCCAACGAGGTGGGGCTGGGGCTGGTGCCGGAGTCGGCCATGGGCCGGCGGTTTCGTGATCTGGCCGGCTGGTGTAATCAGCAAATGGCCGAGGTCTGCGACCAGGTGGTCATGGTGGCGGCCGGCCTGCCCCTTACCTTGAAAGGATAGAAGTGATGGTGGATAAAAATCTCAACGGCCAGGGCGTGCATGGCGGCGATATTATTTCCATGGCCCGGCGGCTGGGCTGCGCGGTTGACGATCTGATTGATATGAGCAGCAACCTGTCTCCCTTCGGCATGCTGCCGGGGCTGCGGGAAGAGCTGATTGCCAAAATTGATGAAATCGCTTTTCTGCCGGAAAGCGGCAGTGAGACCCTGGCGGCGATCTTTGCCGCCAAATACGGGCTGCACAGCAGCCAGGTGCTGGTCGGCAACGGCACCACCGAGTTCATCTACGCAGTGCCCCAGGCGGTTGATTGCCGCCGGGCCGTGATCGTGACCCCCACCTATGCTGATTATCGTTTTGCCTCCGCCTGGGCCGGGCTTGAGGTTGTGGATTTTCCCTTACGGGCGGAGCATGATTTCCGCTTTGATTTCGAGAGGTTGGCCGCCACTCTTACCGGCGGGGAGCTGGTCTTTATCTGCAACCCCAACAACCCGACCAGCGGCATGGTCCCCACCCGGGAACTTTATGATTTCGCCCTGGCAAGGCCCGGCTCGACCTTTTTGATTGATGAGTCCTACCTGCCCTTTGTTCGTGAGGAGTCCATGGCCGGGCTCAGTTTGCCGGACAATATCTATGTACTTAATTCTTCGTCTAAAATATACGGGATTCCCGGGTTGCGCCTAGGCTTTCTTGTCTCCAGCGCCAAAAATATGCGTAGATTGGCCGAGCGCCGCAAGCCCTGGGGGGTGAACCGGATGGCCCAGGTGGCCGGGGAGTATCTTCTGGGCCAAGGCGACGATTATGTAAGAAAAATTCAGGATTTTCTGGTGGAGAACCGGCCCGGTTTTGTCAAGAGTCTGGCGGCGCTGCCCGGAGTGAGCGTGGTGCCCGGGGCGGCCAACTTCATCCTCTGTCGCCTCAATGGCTCGGTTACCGCAATGCAGTTGCGGGAGGCCATGCTCAAGGAGAAAATCATGATCCGCGATTGCCATAATTTTGTAAATCTTGATCCGTATTATTTCAGGGTGTCGTTAAAAGATAGCGAGCGCAACCGCCGTTGCCTTGCGGTATTAAAGAATGTGTTAGAGGATCTCGGATGAGGATTGCCATTATCTCCGACACCCATGATCATATCGGCAACCTGCGGGTTGCGGTCAAGTATTGCAACGCCTACGGGGTGAGCATGATCATCCATTGCGGTGATCTGATCTCCCCCTTTATGCTCGACGAGCTGGCCAAGTTCAGCGGCGCTATCCACCTGATCTACGGCAACAACGTGGGCGATCAGCATATTATTTCCCAATCCTGCGGCACCCGGTTTCCCTCCATCACCCATCACGGGGTGCTGGGGGCGGTGGAAGCGGGCGGCCGTAAACTGGCCTTTACCCATTATCCGCAGATGGCCCGCGGCCTTGCCCATCAGGGCTTGTTTGATGTGGTTTGTTGCGGCCATAATCATAAGCATAAGGTGGAAAGGGTGGGGGCGACCTTGATGGTTAATCCCGGGGAGATGCTGGGCAAGGATAGTCAGCCCGGGTTTTGTATCCTGGAGTGTGATAGCCTCAATGTCGAACGGGTGGATGTGGGGGAACCATTTGGCCGGGATGAGTTGTGATAAGGCAGGTATTTGGCAGGTCTTTTGGTCGGAGTTTCGCAGAAGATAAAAAAAGATTGTCGCTTTCTGAAAAAAATGTGAAACTTATCTTCTTTTTGCTGATGTCGTTTTGAAGATCGGCATCAATTGAAATTTTACAAAGTTACTTAGGTTAGGTGCGTTGATGGATATGAATGACAGCGGTCAGAGTTTTGCCGACCTTTTTGGAAAAACAGAGGTAGTTGAATCCAGGATGGAGCCGGGCCAGAAGGTTGCGGCTCGGGTTGTACGGCTGGGCAAGGATTGGATTTTTCTCGACCTGGGCGGCAAGAGCGAAGGCTCGATAGCCAAGAACGAGTTTGTTGATGATGAAGGCCAGTTGACCGTGCAGGAAGGTGATAGTGTTGAGGTTTACTTTCTGTCCGTCAAGAACAACGAGAAGCTTTTTACCACCAGGGTCAGCGGGGCTGCGGCCCAGGGTCATCTTGAGGAGGCCTTTCATAGTGGGATTCCGGTCGAAGGCACGGTGGACAAGGAGGTCAAGGGCGGCTTCGAGGTGAAAATCGGCGGCAAGATCCGCGCCTTTTGCCCCTATTCGCTGCTGGATATGCGGCGGGTAACCAATGCTGAGGATTATATCGGTCAGACCTACTCATTTCGAGTCACCAAGTTCAGCGAAAACGGGCGCAACATCGTGGTTTCCCGGCGGGCCATTCTCGAAGCGGCGCGGGGCGAACTTAAGGATAAGCTCCAGGAGAGCCTCAAGGTCGGCGATACGGTGAACGGCGTAATCACCAATATCAGGGACTTCGGCGCCTTTGTCGACATCGGCGGCATCGAGGGGTTGATTCCGGTGTCGGAGATTGCCTGGGGCCATGTTGAGGACATCAACGAGCGGATTGCCGAAGGCCAGGAGGTGAGCGTTACCGTACTCAAGCTTGATTGGGAGAATGATCGTTATTCCTTCAGTCTCAAGGAGACCATGCCTGATCCCTGGGAGGATATCAATCGCAAATTCCCCGAGGGCAGCACCCATACCGGCAAGGTTGCCCGTCTCACTGATTTCGGGGCCTTTGTCACCCTGGCACCAGGCATCGACGGGCTGGCCCATATCTCCAAACTCGGAGCCGGTCGCCGGATCAATCATCCCCGGGAGGTGGTGCAGATGGGGGATGTGATCGAGGTGCGGATCGATTCCGTTGATCTTGATAAAAAAAGGTTGTCGCTGTCGGTGCCTGCCCCGGATAAAGCCGAGGAAAAGAAGCCGGCGTCTGCGAAAAATGCTCCGCAGGACGAGGGCGATTACAAACAGTATGTTGCGAAGGCAGCCAAAGATAAATCTCTCGGTACGTTTGGCGACCTGTTCAAGGCGAAGTTCGATAAGAAGGGGTAGTTTTTAATCTTTTTTTGTCGATTGACTTACCGAGATCCGGAGTAGTTACCGGGCGGGGAGATCGTGCAGGAAGTTAATATTGAGATTAGATAACTTTGCCTTTGACTTCATGGGTAAATATCAATAATATCTTTATAATATTCATTCGCGTTTCCCAAGGAAATTTATATATGAACATACTTGTTGTCGGCCGGGACGGGGCCACTCGAAAAATCACCAAAACTATACTTAAAGAATTAAAGTGCGATGATATTTTTGAAGCAGTTGATGCCCGTCATTCCTTCAAAATTATTGGGGATGAAAACGTTGATCTGATTATTTCCGATTGGGAGCTGGCCGAGACCAGCGGGCTTGAACTGCTGAAGAAAGTCAGAAGCGGTAATGGCCTGAAGGTGTTGCCGACCAAGAGTATCGATCAGGTCAAGAATACCCCTTTTATCCTGATCCTCGAAGAAGGCGATCGCGATAAGATCATGCAGGCCATTAACGCCAAGGTTAATCAATGTCTGATCAGGCCGATAACCGCCGATATGCTAATCGATAAGGTGCGAGCTGTGCTGAAAAAATAGCAGGGAGATGTTTTCCCTGCTTTCCCTTCCTCTTTTTTTTCCGAACTTCTTTTTCTTACCGATTGTCAAAAACCAGTTTGCCGCCCAGGTGACCGGCCAGGCCGGCGGTGGCCAGCATGATCATGGCGCCCAGCACGAAGAGCCATTTGCCGGCAGAGTCCGGCCCCATTACATTTGGGTCGACAAGCCGCCAGCTGAGCAGCCCCCCTGCGGTAACGGTACAGATGGCCGCGCAGATTATCTTGGTGGTAAAGGTCTTGGTTGTTGCCCCCTGGTAACGCTTCTGCCAGGAGATATAGCCGGACAGAAGCACAACCGGCATGGTGATCACTACAAACAGCAGGTTGTAAAAACCTGCCAGGGCCAGCCCCTGGTTGTTCAGAAGGATTGCCAGTAAAATAAAAATCACCGCCGCCGGCAGAACCCCGTTCGGGAAATGAACCGAGATCGGGTGGGCATGGTTTTTATACATCTCCTCAGCGATAAACCCATAACCCTGCATCAACAAAGACCCTTTATCCTTACCGGGGCTATGCCCTTCGGCCTGTGCCTCGATGATCTCCTCAAACTTGTCGCTGGTGGCATTACAGACCGGGCAGTTTTCCGGAGGTGAGTCGCCGTTATGGATATATCCGCATACGGTGCAGCGCCATTTTTTCATAGATGTGCTCCTGTTTTTAATAAGACAAAGATGGTTCGGTTGCGGATCTTTGGTAACTGTTTTTTAACTTATATTTTTATATCACAGGCTTGCTTCACGGTAAAGTCAGGAAAATTTTTTCGCGTATGCGGTTAAGTTTTTTGGTTAAGGCCTGCAATAATCCTTGATTGGCCACCCTTGGTTTTCCTTCTGGTTCGATTTGTATATCATGTCGAAATTACAGCTTATTATATATCAATTGTTGGTTTTATTGTTTGCGGCTAATCGAAATTTTTCAGGGGGCAACCACTGTCTTTTCTGTTTCTGGGGGTTGGTGGCTTTTAGAGATTTAATATTTGGTACGTAACTTGCAATTTAATGTTTCCATAATTTTTTAAGGGGGCTTTAATTTGCTAACTCGTCCCATCAGTTCAGACAACAGGAATAAGGGAGAAGTGCGGCTTGGTGGCGGTTTAAGTCCGCAAGGCGCTAATCCCTATGCTGATGTTTATGCTGTCCAGCAGGCGGATCGCCTACTGCAGGGGACGGGCCAATATGCCTCCTGGCGAAATTTGCGTCAGAATAATGGCGGCGATGCTGTCAAGGTTGCCGACATTATAAATCGGCGGCATGCTCTTTTGGAAGATGCCCGGCAGGGAAAAAAGGTTGATTGGAATTATTTTGACCAACTGACTGCAGGCCTTAAAGAATATAATATTCATTTATTTAAAAGTGTAGAGATTCAATCCGAGCAGACCGGTTTTGCTTCGAGTTCTCAGCCCGTCTTTGTTGACCAGACCGCAACTCCTTCTCTGAAAAATATTGCCAATAATTTCCTGCCCGCGCTAACCGAAAATAATGTCCTTATTCTAAATGTGACCTGCGGAAAATCATTGTTGTCCGAATCGCTTATTGCTTACGCAGATGAGGGGCAGGCCTTGTTGCCTCTGGGGGAGATTTCTGCGGCGCTGGGCTTTGCCATCAAGGTCGATCCGCAACAGGGCGTAGCCACGGGGTGGTTTATTTCCGAGGATCGTCCTTTTGCGTTGAGTGTAGACCAACAGAGGGTAAAAAGCGGAGAAAAGGAATTGCCTGTAACCGACCAGGATCTGGTGGTTGGAGATGATGATATTTATGTCACTCCCCAGGCCTTGGCTAAATGGTTTCCCCTGCAGGTTGAGGTCTCGTTTCTTGATCTCGAGGCCAAAATAACGGCCAAGGAAAAGCTGCCGTTTCAAATCCGGCAGGATAGGCATGATTTTCGTAACCAGCATGGGGCGAAAGGCAGCTTTGCGTCAAGGTTGCCGGCAAGGCCGATGGACTATGATCTTTTTTCGATACCGGTGGTTGATGTCAATATCCAGGGGGGATATCAGGGTAAAAATGTGGGGGGTAACCTGAATTCAAGTTATTCGGTTTTGGCCCAGGGCGATATAGCTTATATGCAGGCCGATCTGTTTGCCAGCGGCGATGAAAAAGGCCTTTATGACACCACCCATATTCGCCTGGAAAAGGTAGATCCCGAAGGAAAGCTGCTCGGCCCGTTGGCTGCCACTCAGGTTGCGGCCGGGGATATCGATGCGGTCGGTTTTCCGCTTCTTTCACCGCCGATGCTGGAACGGGGGGTGTCGGTTAGTAACACCCCGCTGCAAGCGACAAGGGATTTCGATACCACTTTTTTTCAGGGGACCATGCAACCGGGTTGGGAGGTGGAGCTCTACCGCAATGATACCTTTTTACGATCGCAAACCGTGCAGGAAGATGGCCGTTATTTTTTTGAAGATGTACCCCTCTTTTATGGGGATAATGATTTCAGAATCGTTGGGCATGGACCCCAGGGCGAGAAAAGGGAAAAGATAATATCCAGGGCGGTTGGCCGGGATATGGTGCCTGCCGGGGAGGGTGAGTATCAGGTGGCATTGAGCCAACGCTCCACCTCCGTCCTGCCGGACAAAGATGGTTTTACCAGCGATGACTATGGGTCTTGGCGTTTTGCCGGGACTTACCAGCATGGCATTTCCAGCAGTCTTTTTGGGGCGACCGGTATCTCCAGTGTCCAGTTTGAAAACCAACGGCATAATTACCTGCGTTTCGGCCTGGGGGGGAGCCTGGCCGGAGTTTATGGGCAATCTGATTACGTATATGATACCTCCTCCGGGGGGCAGGGCGTACAGTTTCTCGGTCAGTCTAAAGTGGGTCCGGTCAATATTCGCGCCCGGCAGTCGTTTTATGAAAACTTCAAGGATGAAAATCATGCAAGTGATAGGTTGGCTTCCCGTTCGAATATATCACTTAATGCAACCACCCATGAGCTTGGTTATCTACCGTCTTTCAACCTGGGGCTGTCCCTGGATCACGCCGTTTATGATCAACATCAGACAACCTCTGTCAGCCCGAGATTATCCACTCGCATCGGTAATCTAAACCTGACCAACAGCATCAACTGGCGCAATATTGATAGCCCTACGCAAAGTGAGGATGTAATCGATGGATTGTTTCAGGCATCCGGTCAGCTCAATAACGATAATCGCCTGTCCGGCAAGATCGCTTATGATATTAAAAATGACTTTAAAATAAGGAGTTACAGTCTGTCTCATCGCTGGCGCTTTAACGATGAGACGAGTGTGGAAGCTGATATCTCCCATATGGTGGAGGAGGAAGACGCGACTTCGGTCGGCCTGAAACTTAACTGGAATGCCGGTCCCTTTACCTTGTCACCCCGGGTTGCTTATAGTACGGAAGGGGAGTTTGTCGGGGCGGTCAGTCTTTCGTTTTCATCGTATGCGGAGCCGCGCACCAACGGGGTGCATATGACTTCGACGAGATTGGGCAACAACGGCGGGGTCTCCGCCCTTGCTTTTCATGACAAGAACAACAACCGGGTCTTTGATGGTGAAGACGTTCCGTTGCCCGATATCTCGATTAGAGCCACCCAGGCCGGCAAGAGAGGTAATACCGATGCGAATGGCGTTGTCACCCTGACCGGCTTGCCCCAGTATATCCGCACCGATCTTGAACTTGATCCCAACAGCCTTTCCAATCCGGCTTGGCAACCAGTTGGTGAAGGGGTGTCGATTACCCCGCGGCCCGGTCATATTGACAAAGTAGATTTTCCGGTGGTAACCGTAGGCGAGGTCGACGGCTTTATTTATCGGACCGAAGATGCCAACGGCCCACAGGGCGCTGTCGGTGTTCAGTTGGATCTGGTTGACGGGCAAGGCCAGGTGGTTCAGCGGACTCGCTCGGAATATGATGGTTTTTATCTATTTGAAAAGGTAACGCCCGGCGATTATACGGTACGGGTGAGCCCTGATGACGGCAAATACGGCATGTCGGCTTTCAGTGGTGGGGGCGTGTTTACTATCGGTGACGAGGGAACCGTGGTCAGCGATCAAGACATCGTGATCGATTCGACCGCCAAGCCAACGATGTTGGCCGCGGAAAAATCATCACCTGTAATTGCAGAGGGCATCGAGGCCCCGCAGGTTGTTGCCGAGCCCCTTATTGCCGCATTACCGGCTGTTTTTTCGAAAGAGCCTGGAAAAGAGGAAACCGCGGTTCCCTCTCAAGCCGTGGGTACAATGCCATTACCCTCCAGTCCTTCTGGGCCGGCAATAGTAGCTGAAAAAGTAACGGCTGAAAAGGCGCAAGCCGGGCCGCACCCTGAGGTTTCTTCACCTTCTTTACCGATTTTGCCGGAGAGATTCACTTTTGAGGGCAGGTTGGGTTTCTCGGAACCATCTCCGAGGGTGCCCTTGGTTTCGCGCCCGCTTAAGCTCCAGCCGGTAAGCCCTGTTGTGGCGGGGGCTGTGCCATATCAAACAACAGATACCTTTGCTTCGTCGGCAATCAAGCAAGAGCTTGGCGGGGTTGCTGCGGTTGCGCCATTATCTGTAGGAACAGCGTTAAGGGCTTATCAGGCGGCGGACTCGGTTAAAGTTCCTTTGGTTTCCAGGCCTCTCCGGCCCCAGGCAAAAGCGGCTGGTTTAGTCCCGCCCAGGTCTGTTAAAACAGCACCTGCCGAGGTAAAAACTCCAGCCGCGCTATCTTTTCATGGGGTGCATCTCGCCTCTTTCCGCCAGGCGGATAAGGCTGTGGAGTATATGGCTAATCTCAGGCAAAAAATGGCGACCGAACTAAAGGACAGTGATTTCAGTATCAGGTATGTGGATCTGGGTCCGGCCAAGGGTAAATGGTATCGGGTCATGGCCGGGAGGTTCCGTGAAAAAGGGCAGGCTCAAACCTTGGCGAAAAAGTTGCAAGCCGTCACCGATTATGCCAAAATCCTTCCAGCAGGAGAAGCTTTGGGCACAACCCTGCACCTGGCTTCCTACAGGACTCAGCAGGGGGCCTTGGACGGAGTTCATGACCTTGTCGAAAAATTCGGCAATATTCTCCAGCGTAATGATATCGTTATTAAAAAGGTGGATCTGGGCGCGGAAAAAGGAAACTGGTATCGCATCTATACCGGGAGTTTCCCAGATGTTTCTGGGGCCGGCAGCTTGCGCGAAAAATTAATGCGGTATGATCAATATGCGGCGATAATAAAAAAGGCTGAATAAAATATTTAAGAAAACCTGTAATTATGCCGAAAAATGTAGATGAGAAGATTAATTAGATGTTGCGGTTTATACCAAGGCCGCAGGTTTATGTAGATGTTTAAGGAAGAAGGAGCTTCTTTATGAAAAGATTATTGTTTTGCCGCTGTTTAGCCCTGGTTGCCTTTTTGCTCTTAATTGGTGCCGGTAATGCGTTTGCCGTTGATTCTACGGTAACGGTGGACGCGGTCATCCAGGCGGCCACCCTTACCGCTTCCGATACCACCCTTGATTTCGGTACTATTATTACCTCTGGAGCCGATACTGTAATTATTGATGCCTCTGCCGGGGCGGCGACTGCGGTGGCGACTGATCCCGCGGTAACCAATGTAACCGTGGTCGGAGGCAGTGGTGCAATTAACGTTAATTCCAATATTCCCAACGCCATCGTCGATATTATCTATCCCGCCACTGTTATTATTAATGATGGTGGGGTAAACAATATGACGGTGGACCAGATTGCCACCTACTCTACGGCTAGCCCTTTAACCCTTGACGGAGCCGGGGCCGGAGTGATCAATGTCGGAGGCCAGTTGAATATTCTTGCCGCCCAGGTGGCGGGCACTTATACCAACACCGGCACGGTGTCGGTCAACTACCAGTAAGAGGATAAGATTGTAGATAATATTGGGGGGATTGTCGGATATTGGGAAAACAATAGCCTTGTTGGTCGCAGTATTGGTGGGGAGAGATATTATTAAGGGGCGCCGAAATAGATGGCTGTGAAATATTGTTTTCGTGCGGTCATCGTGGGCGTTTTTTTTATGGGGGTATGTTTTCCGTTATCTCTTTTCGCTTTTACCGTCGACACCATCCAGCCCCTCTCCTTTGGGCAGGTGATCGCCGATCCCACTGCCAATGAGACCATCGAGGTCGATGCCCAAACCGGGCCGGCAACCACCGAAAAAACCAGCAGCGGCTATTCTTATATTGTCTCCGGGGGAAACAATGGAACTATCCGCATCAACACCGGTACCTCTCTATCCTGCTCCCTGCTTTTTCCGCCCAGCATCACCCTGTCCGGTGGCGGGGATACCATGCTCGTAGATCATTTCTCCCTTTTGTCGATGAACGGCGGTTCCACTGTCGGCGGGATCCTCGATCTGTATATCGGGGGGCGAATGAATATCCACAGCGGCCAATTAGGAGCCAGCTATAGTGGTAATGTTGTGGTGACCGTGATTATTGAATAAACTTTTATCTTTCGCAGCTCCTTATTTTTATAAAAACAAATAAAAGGCAGAACCTATGATGATTACTTTGGCCAATAAATTTTCATTGCGCCCTCTTTTAGTCTATCTCGGCAGAGGGGACTTTCGACTGCGGCTTTTGGTTTTTATTATTTTGATGGCCATCTCGACTGTGGGTATGCCGGAGCTGGTCAAGGCCGCCAAGCATGGGGTAATGGTCTCCCCGCAGCGGGTTATTTTTGAAGGACGCAATCGGAGCGCCCAGATTCGGGTCGTTAACTCCAGTGATCAGCCATGTAAATTTCGAGTCGAGTTGGTTCATATCGCCATGGATGCCACGGGCAGGATGCGGGAGATCAAGGAGCCGCTGGCTGCGCAAAAAAATGTGGAAAAGATGCTGCGTTTTTCCCCGCGCCAGATTTCGCTCAAACCGAAAGAGGCGCAGACCATCCGCTTGATGGCGAGAAGGCCGGCGGGGGTTGTCGATGGCGAGTATCGGGTACATTTGAGCCTGGTGCCGGTTCCTCCTGATCCCTCTTCATCAGACGCCCTCGAGGCGGAGCAGGTCGAGAAAAAAACCAGCGTTAACATTGATATGATGATCGGGGTGACGCTTCCGGTTTTTATTCGGTTCGGCGACTTGGCGGCAGGGGTCACCGCTTCAAATCTGGTGTTGCATGAGGGGGAGAATCCTTTTGTGAATCTCGACCTTAACCGGACCGGCAACTGCTCGGTTGCAACCGATATCGAACTTTATCTTTCCTCGCCGGCTGGTGGCGATGAGACCAGGGTTGGCAGGGTCTCCGGCGCCGCGGTCTATTATCCCGCCTTGCTGCGCACCGTTAAAATACCTTTGTCCGTGCCTGCCGGGTTCAGGTTTGCCGGAAAAAGGTTAAAAGCGGTGCTTAAAGATCATGAAGACACCAACCACCCGGTCTTTTCCTCTAAAATTTTTGCTTTTCGCGAGTAGTTGTTTTTTATCGCGGCGATGGTCGGGCAACTGCCTATAAGTTGTTATTTTTAAAGGCCTGGATCAGGTATTCCGGCTTGTTGGTTGCAAAGGGCATTTGGTATCTGGCGAGAAATTCCTCGGTAAAAGCGGGGTAGTCAAGAAACACCTCTTGCCATCCGAATTTATTGAATATCGTCCGATAGTCAGCTTCGGTGCGGTTGTATACCTCGACCTTGACCCCTTTTTTCAGCTCCATATAACCGCTTTGCTTCTGGTTAAAACCGCTAAACACCTCACTGTCTGAATTTTCTTCTATAAATTCGGGATTGAACACGGCAAAGATAATTAAGCCGTTGGGTTGCAGAAGGGGGATAATCTTTTGGATGGTTGTTTCAATATCGGCGATAAATTGAAAGACCATTATTGAGGTTATCAAGTCGTATTTTCCGTTCTCGGCCGCCATGGCGTACGAGTTGGTTATGGTTACCCCCTCGGGGTTGTTGAGTCTTGCCGCCTTGACCAGTTCTTCTGCTTGGTCGTAACCGGTCACAGTAAAGCCCAGCTCATATAATTTTCGGCAAAACAATCCGCCGCCGCAACCAAAATCCAAGGCCTTGCGCCTGTTTTGTCCGGTAAAAGCCTGGTCAATGCAACTGATAATCGAGGGCCAGGCAATGCAGATATTGTCTGCGGCGCATTCAGGGATGGTATTTTCGCTGCAGTTGCAGCTGAAAATATCGGTAAGTTGGTTCCATTGGTTCATGTTCGTTTAGGTAACTCCCCATGGTGAATCATTGAGATATAAGTTGTGGCCATACAGAATAGGTTAGCGGCATTCCTCTATTTTTTTAACTAACTCTGGTTTGACACGCCTTCCCGCATTTTGATATAAATTTAAGAAGCTGTCTATTCTTTAAGCGCACAAAAAATACATTTCTTGGTTGGTTCTGGAGAGTTACTTGAAAAATACCACGATACTCTGTGTTGACGACGAACCGGGTGTGCTCGAAGCCTACCGGAAAATTTTACAGAATGACAGGGGTGAAGAGTCTGATGTGAAAAACAGACTCTCGGCCAGAAGGCGACGCGTGTCCGGAGAAAAGGAGTCGGAGTTGACAGGTCCGGACTCTTGCTCGGAGGCGCCTTGTTTTAATGTCCTCACGGCCTCCAGCGGCGAAGAGGCAGTGGATATTGTCCGCCGCGAGCTCGACCTGGGCAGACAAATCGCGGTCGGCTTTTTCGATATGCTGATGCCGGGCGGCATAGACGGGCAGGAAACGATCGCCCGTATTCGCGAACTCGACAACCAGATTCTTTGCGCGGTGGTCACCGCTTATACTGATCGCAGTACGATGCAGATCGGCAAGGTTTTTGATCGTCAGGAAGACTGGCTTTATTTTAACAAGCCTTTTACCATGGGCGAGCTTTCCCAATCCGCACTCCATCTTGTCTCGGCTTGGAATAGGAGACGAAACGAGGAAGCCCTGGTCAGCCGGCTGGAGATGATGCAGAACAGTCTGATGGGGATTCTCGATTTTGTCCATGATCTCAATAAGATTCCGCCCATGATCCTCGACCATCTGCTGGAGGGGACCCTCTGCCATTTTCTCAGACTGCTTGATGCCGAAGACGGCTTTGTCCGGCTGAACGACGGTGAGCAAAAGGCAACGATGATTGGCGCCGGCCGCTTCAAGGGGATCTCCGCCGATAAGCTGATCAATATGTCCTCCCAGTGGGGGCTGGTGGAAGATGCGGTTATGGTGCGGAAACCGATTGTGGTCGAGCACATGGCGGCCATTCCCCTGCAGGTCGGGACCCTGGTGCAAGGTGTGCTCTTTGTCCAGCAGGAGGGGCCTTTCTTGCAGGATCCGAAATTGCTTGAGATGTTTGCCAGTCAGGCCGTGAACATGATTCAGAATTCACAGATATATCAAGAGCTGCACAGCACCAATATCTATCTTTCCACCACCCTTGATGAATTGCAGCAAACCGCCGGCCGGTTGTCAAGGTCCGAGGAGCTGCGGGAGCAATATGAAAAATTGACTTACTATGATGTGCTGACCGGACTCCCTAACCGACGCTACCTAGAAGTTTTTTTCAAACAGCTTCTTTCCCGTAGCTTTCGCCAAAGAAACTCCATGGCCTGCCTGATGATGGATTTGGACCATTTCAAGATGATCAATGACAGCTACGGCCATCCTGTCGGTGATCGGTTTCTCCGGGAATTGGGGGGCATACTGAACGAGTATAGACGCGGTCACGATTTTGTCTGCCGTTATGGAGGGGAAGAGTTTACTCTGCTGCTGGAAAACATTTCAGCCGAAGACGCGCTTATTATAGGAGAACGGATCCGTCGTACTGTTGAGGCCTATACATTTAATGGAGATGGCCAGCCGGTCAAGGCGACGATCAGTATGGGGATTGCGGTGTTGAAGCCGACTGCGGTAACCACCACCGCGGAGATCATCGAAAAGGCGGATCAAGCCTTGTATGAAGCGAAAAAAAAGGGCAGGAACTGTTGTGTTTTGGCGGCCGAGCAGTAACTTCCGGTCGTTATTTTTTTAATCTATAGCCGATGTGGAGAATAATATGAGACCTTTGCACCTGTTTTCCATCCTTGCCCTCGCCCTGCTGCTGGTGGCCGCCCCCTTGCTGCAGCCTATTCTGGCGGAGGAGGCTGGAGAGGAAGAGGAGAGCATTGCCGAGATCATTGAACGATCCAACATGACCCCTGCCTTGCGGGAGACGGTAATTGAACTTTTTGAGCATCTCCATCTGCTTGAGGGCAGTTTTCGTAATGAACAGTGGGAAAAGGCCTCTCGGGAGGTGGATCAGATCGATCATTTTTACAGCAAGGTCCTGCAACTCAGTGAGGAGATGAAATCTAAAGTGGAGCTCAGTTACCTGCAGGCCTTTGAGTTTTCCCTGGCCGAAATTAATCGAGGCATCAAGCGCCGGGACCGAGAGTTGGTGGAAAGTAGATTTCTTGAATTGCAACCTGAACTCTTTGATATCCTCGACAGGTTTACCGTCATCCCCCTGCGGTTGACGGCCAGTCGGTTTTATATTGATCTGGCGATCAACGCCTTGAAAGAAGGCCGTTTTGATATTGCCCTGGATGAACTTGGCGAAATCAGCGAGTACATGGAACAGCTGGAGCAAACACTCACGTCCAGGGGGTTGGACATGGCCTCTTTGCACCGGCAACTTAGCCAAGCCCGTCAGCAGCTCCAGAAAAAACAGGGGCCGACAAGCAAGCAGGCCCTGGAAGAGATTCGCCGGAGTCTGGAACAGTTTTTTCAGAATTTTGCTATTAAATAACAGGAGCACAGTTGGCAGCGTCATCTCGCTTACGCAACAAATTGCTTTTTCTTTCCGGGGTCATCTTCCTGCTGTTTATTGTTCTTAATGGCACGGCAGCCCTGGTCACCTCGTCAAAGCTCAAGAGCTTTCTGCGACAGCAGGGTGATCGGGAGATCCTCCAGCAGGCGGTCGAGGTTGACCGCCAACTGCGGGCGGTTGTTACCCAAAAAAAAGAGCTTCTCAACCTGTTGGCCCGCAATGTCAACCTGGCCATTGCTCTTAAGCGTCAGCGCCTGAGTGTCCTTGATGAGCTTTTCTCCGAGTGGAAAAAGGAGAGCGATTTTCAGGAGTTTCTGCTGGTTGACCAGGCCGGTAATCTGATTTCCGATAACAGCCGGGAATCCCAGGCTTCTGTGGCCGATAAGGCCTGGTACCAGGAGGCTAGAACCAGTGGGGCTTCTCGAATCTATTTCGAACCAGGGGAGAAACCGACTCCGGTATTCTGGCTCCTCTCTCCCGTGACGGTGTACAATACCCCTTATGCGCTTCTGGCCAAGGTCAACTGGCAAACGATCCCATTTTTCCTTGACCAGAGCAAACTGGTTCAGCTGCAGGACAGGAACAAGTTTAATCTTATTCTTGACGATCAATATAATCTGCTCTATCTCCCTCCTTTTCTTGAGCAAGAAAGGGAAAAATTTAGCCGAGGTTTTTTTTCGGCCGGCCTTCGGTTTCAAGCCTTGCGAAACTCCCTGTCGCACGAGGCGGCAGGCAATCTCCACGAGATCAATTTCATCGACCAGGACAACTGTGTCGGTTTTGCCCGGTTGGAAAACTCCCCCTGGTTGGTTCTGGCGTTTCAGAACGAGGAACAGAATCATGCCGCGATCAACCGGATCTACCGGAGCAGTTTGCAGATCAACCTCCTCATCCTTATTTTTGGACTGGGCCTCCTCTTTTTTCTGATCAGGAAGATAGCCGCCCCCTTCCAGCAGTTGATTGCGGTAACCGGCGAGATCATTCAGGGTAAGTACCCCGATCAGATCAAGATTCCGGCCGATGATGAAATCAAGGAGATTATCGATGCCTTGAACCTGATGATCAGCCAGGTTCGCCAGCAGGAGGCAGCAGTCAAAGCACTTTACGACCAAGAAAAAAAGGCATCGGCCAATCTCACCGAGGCCAATGCCCGGTTGGCTCGCCAATCCGAGGATCTGCGCCAAAAAAATCAGGAGGTCCAACAGGCCTTTGATAAATTAAGGGTGGTTCAGGAAGACCTGATGCACGCCGAACGCCTTGCCGTGGTCGGCGAAACTTCAGGGCGGGTGGCCCATGAGGTTCTTAATCCCGTGGCCGCGATCATGTTCCGGGTGGAAAATGATTTGGCCAAATATCCGCAGATGCATGATGCGCTGCTGGGACTCCGGGAGATTATCAGTGACTGGCAACAGGAATTGAAAAACGGCACCTTGCCCCAATATTTCTCGGAAAGAGATGCCGCCGGAGTCAGTTGCGGCGAGGAAGACCTCAGTCTCCTGCAGGGTATGGCCGACGAATTTCAGCAACTGAACGATCAGCGACAACAGGATCTGCAGTTTATCTTCAAGCAGATCCAACGGGTCATCAAAATCATCAATACCCTGCGGGAGTCAACGGTGACCACCCGGTCGATCACCCGCTTTCCGATCTCCGAGCCCCTGCACGATGCCCTTGATCTCCTGGACGATTCGTTGCGGAAAAGAAGGATCAAGGTGGAAAAAAGTATTCCTGACGACTTGCCTCATATTGATGCTGATCTCAGTGAATTGGTCCAGGTTTTTACCAACCTGCTGCGCAATGCCATGCAGAGCATCGACCCCAAAAAGCAGCATGATGGCAAGATCACGGTGGAGGTCAGACGGATTGGGGAGAGAGCCGTGGAGATCCGGATCATGGATAACGGCAAGGGGATCGCGGTTGCCGATCAGGCTTCCATCTTTGAGCAGCATTTTACCACCAAAGGCAAAAAGGATGGCACCGGCCTGGGCCTGGGCATCAGCAGGAAATTCGTCAGGGCATACGGCGGCGAGCTGCTCCTTGAAGAGAGTCGGGAAGGGCAAGGCTCCACCTTTCTCATTACCCTCCCTGGTTAATCCTATTACTCTACATTGCCATTGATCACCCGTCTGCTCCTTGCCAACGGGATTGCTTCTGTCCCGGCTGAAATTATCGGCAAGTTGGGTTCCATTGACTCATGTCGACTTTTTTTTAGGGGAGTTAACTCACATCTTTTTCAAATCGATTTCCTGGTGGAATTCCCCGGCCGCCTCTTTAGTCACGGCCTGGCCGGCGATCACTCTTGTGCCGTCAAAGGTCATGGTCGGGTTGCCGTATAACTCCCAGCCGTTGTTGAGTTTTTCCGTAACCCTTTTACAGAAGGCGGTGTCATCAGGGCCGGTGAGGAATGCGTAAAGTTTCATTGGCTTGTTCCCGTTGTTATGGTTGATAATTGAAGCGGCAGACTATTTTAGAATCAATGCCGCCCTTGCAAACAGAGCACGGGCGACCTTTTTTCTCGCCGAATTGAGGAGCCGTTGCACCGTTCCCCTGGAGACCCCCATTTTTTGGCCGGCCTCCTCCTGGGTTAAGCCGTCGTAATCGCCGAGCTTTAATGCCTCCAGTTCGTCCTGTTCGAGCGAGATGTGCTCAAGTCGGCTGAGCGGGGTTCCGCTTGGCTTAAAGGCCTGGCCCTGCATATTGCAGCCGCAATGTCTCGGCTTTTTGGGTCTTGGCATCGTCTGCCCCTTCCTGGTGGTAAAGATTGTCCTGGTTGATAGTGTGCATATGCACAAAATTATGCTTGACGGCCTGCTCTCCGATGTTATTTTGAGCAGATGCACATAATGTATTTTTTTTATATAATCGGCCCCAAATTTAATTTCAACAGGAGTGACCCATGACAACCGAAAAGATAGCTATTCCATCCAATAGTCCCGGTGGGCTTGAGAGCATAATGTCGGATCATTTCGGTCATTGTGATATTTTTACTGTTTTGACCATTCAGGGCAATGAGGTAGTCGCGGTAGCCACGGTTGATAATGTTGCACATCAAGCCGGTAGTTGCCTGGCCCCGGTCGGGCTTTTGGTCGAAACGGGGGTTAACTCCATTTTTGTCGGGGGCATGGGAAAGCGGCCCTTGGCCGGGTTCATGGAGGCCGGAATCAACGTGTTTTGGACCGGCAGGTCACCGAAACCGGCGATCAAGGAGCTTGTTGATGAGCTTTGTAACGGCAAAAGGCAACCCATGGAATTGACCCAGGTGTGTACGGGCGGCGGCAATTGCCATAAGCATTAATCCGTCAAAGGCAGGTAGGTTCGCGACTTTGGGCGGTGGAGAGATTTGAGCACGATATTTTGGGTGAGGCGGGATGGCCAGTCAAGAAATAGATGAAGTGGATAATTCCCCTAGAAGGGGAGAACTGAAACACCTGCGCTTCGTAATGCAGGCCGCTTTTTCTTTATTCTGCCTTTACAGCGGCTATTGTTTTTACCTGTTTTATGCGTGGGCGAGTGGGGCTTCCAGATTTTTTGTGCCGCGTCCCCCTGCGGTGGAGGCCTTTCTGCCGATCAGCGGCTTGATCGGCCTAAAGCAGCTGCTGCTGACCGGGGTTTATGACGAGATTCATCCGGCCGGTTTGACTATTTTTATCAGCGCCTTGTTGCTGGCCCTTTTTTTTCGCAAAGGTTTTTGCGGCTGGATCTGCCCGGTCGGCTTTATCTCCAACCTGATTGAAAAAATTGGTCTTCAGCTGAAAACCATCAAGCGAATCCCGGTCTTTTTCGATATCCTGCTGATGTCTCTCAAGTATTTTTTGCTGGCCTTTTTTGCCTTTGTGGTGCTGCTCGAGATGGACTTGCAGGCGATCGAGGAGTTCAGCCGCTCACCGTATAATCTGGTGGTTGACGCCAGAATGCTGCTTTTTTTCATTAAGCCCTCCACCGTGACCCTCTGGTGCCTATCTTTTCTGGTCTTCGTCTCTTTTTTCTCCAGAAATTTCTGGTGCCGCTACCTCTGCCCCTACGGGGCGTTGCTGGGGCTTATTGCCCTGTTCAGTCCGGTGCGGGTCAAGCGGGATCGTGAGAAATGCATCGGTTGTCAACAATGCGAAAAAGTATGTCCCGGTTCAATTCGAGTGGCGGCCAAGGATTCGATAAACAGCCCGGAATGTCTCGGCTGCCTTGAGTGCGTGGCCGTCTGTCCGGTCGATGATTGCCTGAAGGTTTCAGCCGCCGGCCGGCAACTGCCCGCCTTGCTTTTGCCTTTAGGCATCTTGGCGCTTTTTTTCAGCCTGTGGGCCTGGGCCCAATTAAGCGGCCACTGGCAGAGTGAAGTTCCCCTGGAGGTTTTGCAGGCATATTATCGGAAGATAAGGATGTGAAGTGTCGGCTCCGGCAAGGCAGGGTCTATTGGTGCCGGATCCGGCCCATGGTTGCTGACGCCTCTTTCTCGGGCAAGTATCCTTTATTTTTCAAACCAAAAAATAGCCATTCTTTAATCCCTTTTTAACAATCGCAGAGCATAGTGTTTCTTAATAGAAAATTTTGATGCAGAAATTTTTCAGCTAATTCACTAGTCTATTTAAGGAGCACGGTTATGAAGAAAATGTATGCCCATGCGGTCTGTTTAGCCCTTACCGTAACTATTGTCAGCAGCGCCGGTCAAGTTTTTGCGGCTGATCGCGATCATGAAAGAGATTCATCTTACATGCAAGGCAAGGCCCGAAATATTATAGTCATGGTTCCGGATGGTATGGGACTGGCTGATGTTACCGCCGCTCGTATTGCCAAGAACGGCCCGGATGGCGATCGCCTTAACTTTGAAAGACTGCCGGTAATCGGTTATCAAAGAACCCATTCCGCAAACAGTACGGTCACCGACTCCGCGGCTGCGGCCAGTGCCTGGGCGGCCGGGCAAAAGTTTAATAATGGCGAGATTTCATGCCATGCCGTTGAAAATGTTTGCGTTGAAAATCCGACAACAATTCTGGAAATCGCAAAATCAATGGGTAAGGCCACCGGCTTGGTTGTAACCTCAACTATTACCCATGCAACGCCCGCTGCTTTCGGCGCACATGTCAATTCCCGGCAATGTGAAACGGAAATCGGACGTCAGTACATAGAGGAGATAGGTGTTGATGTGTTGCTCGGCGGTGGCATCGGTGCGAATAAAAGAGATGCAAAGTATAACTGCGATCAATATCCCGGGCAGGACGGCAACGCTGTTATTGCTCAGGCGCTCGGCCTTGGCTATGAGTATGTAACCACGGCTGACGAGTTACATCAAAAAATTAGCGACGATGACCGGATCAAACTCTTGGGCCTTTTTAATGATGGAGGCTTAACCCCGGAATATCTACGTTCTGTTGAAATTAGTCAGCCCCGGTTGCCGGAGATGACCGCCGCCGCCCTGGATATTCTCGAGGAGGATAAAGACGGGTTTTTTATGATGGTGGAAGGTTCACAGATTGACTGGGCAAACCATGATAATAACTATGAGTATCAGTTGGGCGAGATGTTGGCCTTTGACCAGGCGGTGAAAACGGTTCAGGATTGGATTATGGCTGCCCCCCAGAGGCGGCAGGACACCCTGCTCATCGTTGTTGCCGATCATGATACCGGAGGCTTTGCCGTTAACGGCCCATATGGCACTTTGAGTGATGCGGGCGATATGGTCGAGGCCGGCTGGACCACCGGAGGCCATACGGCCGGGGATACGATAATTTGGAGCCAGGGGCCCGGCAGTCGTGAACTGGGTGAATCGCTGGATAATACAGATCTTTTTCACATTATGAAAAAGGCGATGAAATAAGTTTGTCCGTATCCGGAGAGGGGAGAGCGTTTGGCTTTCTCCTCTTTTTATATGTGGGCCGGCCGGTAATCTATTTGTGGAGGATATTGGGCATAAGAATCTGCTAAGAAATGACTTCCGCCCAATGCTTTTCTTTAAATGGCATGCACGTCTTTGTTTGAAATACGAATATTGACTCCGCTGTTTTGACTCTGTTTTTGCCGCGTGTTGAGCGCGAGATGGTCGACTTTTTGCCTGCTCTCCGAGGTATTTTCGGTTGGGGGCGGAAGGTTAACGGTTGATATATCGCCGCAGCATTGCCAGCCCGTCGGCCGAGTCCCAGCGCACGGCGCCGATATACTTTTCCCGGATAATTCCCTGCTTATCAACGATAAAGGTTTCCGGCACCCCGGTTATGCCATAGGCCTGGGCCGCCTTATTTTCCGGGTCCACCAGGATCGGAAAGGTGAAACCGCCTTTTTTCGCCAGGGAGTCGGCAATCGCCGGATCATCGTTGCTGAGGATCGCCAGGATCTTGAATTTGTCGGCCGGCAACGTGGTGTAGATCTTCTGCATGGATGGCATCTCGCTACGGCAGGGCGGGCACCAGGTCGCCCAGAAGTTGACCATGACCACCTGTCCCTTGAGCTCGTTCAGTTGCCAGGTTTTGCCCTTGGTATCCATCAGGGTGAAGTTGGGAGCAGGTTTGTCTTCTTCCGCGATCTGCGTTTTTTGGTCGCAGCCGATCAGAAGTAAGGAGAGGGTAAAGGGAACTAGAAAAATGGAAAGTATTTTTTTGCTGATCATGCAATCGTCTCCGAATGAGCTGCCCGCAATTATTGCCGGTAAGTAGAAATGTTGAATATATTCATCTATTTTTTGCTTTAGGCAAAGGTTATTTTTGGCCATTGGGGCCGATTCTCACAAAGGTAACTACCCTCGGGATAACCGTTGAGTTTTTATTCATTTAGCAACTCAGCGGCTCGGCACCTTAAATATCTAACAATTTCAAAGCTAATCAGGCCTCCCAACGCCCCACCTAAAAACCATGGCAAGGTAAGGTGCAGGCTAAGATCAGCCCCCAAGCCGTAGAACAGCATAACCGCAACCAGGGCTGCCGTGGGAAAATAAAGCAGCCCTGAATTATCGATGGCCAGCAATTCTGTCTTTTTCATGAATAATGGGGCGATAGCAGCACCGACCCCCAAAAAAATAATCCCGCAGATAACCATGAAGCCAAAGCCATCCGAGTGGGGAATGAGGTCGGCCAGATGATCATGTCCGGTAAAGCCTATTTCAAACTGAGGACAGAAAAACAGGGTAACAGTGGCGCAGACTAGCTGCAGCCCGGCAAGTTTGGAGAAAATCAGCCAGATGGCCGGTCTTAGTTCGTTAGTGATCTCGGCCTTAATTTTTTCCGTCAACAACGGGGGCGGCGAGAGGGGATTAGAGTCGATAAACTCGAGAAATTCACTTTCCCAATCTCCATATTTATTTTTCTTGTCAATCATCATGTATCCTCGGGCTTGATGAGCTTTTGTAACCTTTTCAAGGCTCGGTTGACAATCTGACGCGCATTGGTGGCGTTGGTTCCCAAGGCCTTAGCGATCTCCTCAAAGGAAAAATCTTCGCCATAACGTAGTTCTAACGATTGTCGCTGGCTTTTAGTGAGTAACGCGTCTTTGGGGATTAAGGCGTCCAGGTTATGCGCATCCTCAACCAGGAGGGAAGACGGAGTTACCTGCAGCTCATCCAGGGGAACAGCCAAAGCATCTTTTTCCTTTTTTCGGAAGTAGTCGCCCAGGGAGTTGCGTATCACGGCGAAAAGCCAAGGTTCAAAAGGAAAGTCATCTTTGTAGCGCAATCGGGAATGATGAAGGCGCATGAATATATCCTGGAAGATTTCATCAACATCGGTACCTTTATGCACCCTTTTTCGTAAATAACCATAAATCAAAGAATTAAACTTCTCATAAAGGCAGTTAAACGCCTCAAGGTCACCTTTCTGGTAGAGAATCATCAACTCCGCCCCGGTCATGGCCGCATATGGTTTTTTATTACCTTTCATTCTTATATTCGGCTGGGCGGGATATTTTGTGACATGAGATAGGCAAATATGGCTGGGAGATTAATAATTAAAAAAAGTTGATAAAAAATTGTCACAAATTTTGTCTGGCCAACGAACACAACAATAATGCCACCTTGTAATGTTTACAAGTAGCACCCCGGCCGGGGAAAATGTTTTTACCTGTATATTAAAAAATCAAAGGAGAGTTTAACAATGAATATTTATAAATCCATACCGGCAGGCTTATTGTTTGCTTTGTTAAGTCTTGTTATTGCAGCCAATGCTTCGGCCCATTGTGATACCCTTGATGGACCGGTGGTTGTCGACGCCAGAACCGCGCTGGCCCAAGGTGATGTCACGCCATTGCTTAAATGGGTGCGGGCGGATCAGGAAAATGAAATCAAGGCGGCCTATGAGCGGACCATGGCCGTGCGGGCCAAGGGCGGCGAGGCTAAAGAGCTTGCCGATATGTATTTTTTTGAAACCCTGGTCCGGATCCATCGGGCCGGAGAAGGGGCTCCCTATACCGGTCTTAAGCCGGGTAATTCGGTTGATCCGGCCGTGGCCATGGCAGACAAGGCCCTGAAATCCGGTAATATCGACCGGCTGGTCTCGGTGCTGACCACGGCGATGGCCAAGGGCATCCATGAACGTTTTCAGCATGCCCTTGAAGCTCAAAAAGATGCCGATAAGTCGGTGGATGCCGGGCGGGAATTTGTAGAAGCATATGTTGTTTTCACCCATTATGTAGAGGGGATGCATGGCCAGGTTAAAGCGTGCGGGGCTCATCAGGGAGAAGGTGGGCATTAAGAGTAAATGTTGTTAACGTTAATAATTGGAGAGGGAGGCGATTTAGGCTTTCCTCTCTTTTTTTTTATTTATGCTATTATGTGATTATCCAGGCGAAGTTTTGCGTAGATAAACGTTGTCCACTGCAAGGTTGTTTGCCTATGAAACAGGTCATCACCACCGAGAAACAGCCCATTAAGCTTTGGCTCGACGATATCGAGGCCGGCGCCCTTGCCCAGGCCCAGAATCTTGCCAATCTGCCCTTTGTCTTCAAGCATATCGCGGTGATGGCCGATGCCCATCTTGGCTACGGGATGCCAATCGGCGGGGTGATGGCCTCGGCCGAGGTGGTGATCCCCAATGCGGTCGGCGTTGATATCGGTTGCGGAATGTGCGCCGTGCAAACCTCGTTGACCTCCATCTCCAGCGATCAGCTCAAAATGGTTCTTGCCAGGATCAGAAGTGCAATTCCCCTGGGCTTCAAGCATCATCTGAAAAAGCAGGATAAGAGCCTGATGCCTAAGTCCGAGGTCCCCCTTGAGCAGCTGCCCATGGTCAGCCGCGAATATCAGAACGCCCGCACCCAACTCGGCACCCTGGGCGGCGGCAATCATTTTATCGAGATCCAGAAGGGCAATGACGGGCATGTCTGGCTGATGGTGCATTCCGGCAGCCGCAATATCGGTTTCAAGGTCGCCAATTATTATAATCACCTGGCCATGGAGCTCAACCGGCAATGGGGCTCGAAAATATCGCCCAAATGGCAGCTGGCTTTCCTGCCCGTTGACAGCGAGGCCGGGCAGACCTATCTCCAGGAGATGCGCTACTGCGTCGAGTTTGCCTATGCCAACCGCTTGATGATGATGGAAAGGATCAAGGAGGCCCTGCAGGCGGTGGCCCCGCCGGTATTTTTTGAACCGATGATCAATATCGCCCATAATTATGCGGCCATGGAGGAGCATTTCGGGGAAAACGTCATGGTTCACCGCAAAGGCGCCACCAGGGCCCGGGCTGGCGAGATCGGCATTATTCCCGGCTCCCAGGGGACGCCCAGTTATATCGTCAGGGGCTTGGGGAATCGGGAAAGTTTTGAGTCGTGCGCCCATGGGGCCGGCCGCAAGATGGGGCGCAAGCAGGCCCAGCGGATCCTCAGCCTGGAGCAGGAACAGGAGCGGCTTAACAAGCAGGGCATTATCCATGGCCTGCGTTCGGTGCGTGATCTGGATGAGGCCTCCGGCGCCTATAAGAACATCGATCAGGTTATCGACAACCAGCTGGATCTGGTTGAGGTATTGGTGGAGTTACGGCCCCTGGCGGTGATTAAAGGCTGATTTTCGTTATCAGCCCTGGCCGTTGTTGATGAAGGGAAAATACTCCCGATCCGCTTCCAGCATATGGCCCATGACCATCTCGTAAGCCAGGAACTGGAAGACATAGCCCACGGTAAGGGTAGAGGCCGCAAACTCCTGTGACATTTCGAGCCCCTTGGCGAGCAGTTCGGCGTGTTCCCGGGCATGGTCAGCCGTCTCGGGAAAGACTATGGTCGCAAGGATTGCCTCTTCGTCGCGGAAGTGTTGACTGACCTCTTCGAGCAGCCGGTTGATGATCTCGGAGATCTCCGGGGCTGGACGATCCAGCAGAACCGCGTCCAGCAACTCATTGGCGATGCGGATCAGCCTCTGGTGCTGTGAGTCGATCAGCAGGTTGCCGCAACAGAAGGAGTCTTTCCAGACCAGATGCACCAGATTGCCTTTGAGTTCTTCCTTGAGATCCCGGGGCTCGACATATTCCACCCGGTTACGGCCGGAGGCCTTGGCCCGATAGAGCAGCTCATCCACCTGGGTCACGATGTCCACCATCGATCCGCCGGCTGTACATTGTACCGTCACCACCCCGAGGCTGGCGGTGACGCAAGCCGCCACCTTCGACCCTTGATGGGGGATGGCCAGGTCGATGATTCCCTGGCGGATTTTTTCGGCAATGGCGATTGCCCCGCGGTGGTCGGTTTCCGGCAGGATACAGGCGAATTCTTCCCCGCCGTAGCGGGCGGCAAGATCAGAGTAGCGGGCCGCGCAAGCCGCGATCACCCGGGCAATCTGTTGCAGGCACTCGTCGCCCTTGAGGTGTCCGTAACAATCATTGAATGCCTTGAAGTGGTCGATGTCCAAGAGGATCAGGGAGAGTTGCAACCCTGAACGGGCATGTCGTTCATATTCCTGCTCCAGCAACTCGTCAAAATGCCTTCGGTTGGCGATGCCGGTCAGGCCATCGGTATTGCTCAGGGCTTCAAGTTTGCGGTTGGACTCGGCCAGGGCCTCTTCCGCCTGCTTGCGCTCGGTTATCTCCTGAAAACTTTCGACACTGCCGATCAACTTGCCTCCGGCATCGTGCAGCGGCTTGGCGGTGACGATAAAGTGGCGGGAGCCCCCATCCTTTTCCTTGATGGATTCGTAGGCGTATTTTTCCGCCCCATTCATGATTTTGGTGAGGGGGCAGTTTTCGGTGTGGCAGGATTCCCCTGGCCGGTGTTCGTAGCATTTGATCTGTTTTTGGTTGCCGGCCGGGGCGCCGAATTTGGCCCAGTAAGATTCGTTGGCCATCAGGATCGTAAAGTTTTTGTCGGTGACGCTGGTGGGAACCGGGCTGTTGAAGGTGGCGTCAAACAGGCGTCGTTTGCGTTCATAGAAGGTGCCGCCGACGTAGATCAGGATCAGGCCGATGACCACCACCGCGCCATAGGCCAAAAAGAGGTGGAGATGGGTGTGGCTGGGGTAGGGTAAAGAGACGCTGAGACCGCCCCGGATATCTCCTTTATTATAACCATGCCGGCCGTGACATTGCAGGCACTCCTGGTCGGTGAACAACGGAGCCATATAGCGAAACCAGGTGATGTTGCCGTCATTGAAGAATTCGCCATGTTCCATGGTCCCCTGTTCGAAGGACTTCAGCCATTTCTCTTCCCAGTCGGTCGCCTTGTTTTTCGGGTTGATCGGCTTTAGGCTGGTGAGGTGGAATTGGATACCGCTTTTATCTTCCTGGGAAAGTTCCGCTAACTGCCTGGTCATGTAAGACGGGTTGATCTTGGTCAGCTTGAGGCCGTTGTCTGAGGTCAGATCCCGGTTTTCAAGGGGCAGGTATGGATTGGGCTGGGTTTGGGGGGTGATCGGTACATAAACCCCGCCGTGGGAGGCATTCCACCGGCGGCTGGTCACCACCTGCTGGAAAAAGGCCTTGGCCGTGCTTTGCGCCAACAGCTCTTCCACCCGCCAGGTGTCCTTCTCCATCCCGTACAGAAAAGCACCGGAGATGGCGACCCAGGCGACCATAACTATCAGGGTCAGGTTTCTTTTATTTTCCTTCATCGAAAAGATTCCTTCCGGTGGCTTAGGGGCGACCGGTAGCTAAGTCTGGGGTTTAGCCCACCACCGCGGTTAACCACGAAAAACATGAAAGATATCTTCATTATAGATCAGTAGGAGTTAGAAGTGAAAGCCTTCTTTTTCTGGCTTTACAGCGGCAAGATGTTAGTTTGCTGGAAGTTAACCGGGATAACCTGCCGGCAGTTTCTGGTTGTTCCGGTTAACTTCCCGCTTTTTTGGGATTTTCAGGCGGTCTATGCCGTTTTTTGGAGGGCGGCCCGATAGATCGAGCCGACCGCGCAAAATTGGCCGTAGATCATATTGGCATCCTCAATCAGCTCTTCGCACATTTTTTGGTAGTTGCGCAACTCTTCAGGCTCGATCCCAGCGGCTTCGCTTTCCTGTGGTTTGGTTAACTGGCTGCACGACTCGTTTGGGTTGTCGGGTTTCATGAAAGGATCGGCGATCTGGTTTTTCCGGCAGGCACCCTCCATGGCCTTGGGGACGTTGTCAAAATCATAGCCTTGATACTTGGCCGCCATCTCCTTTAAGAAATCCAGGGAGCCCAGGTATTGCTCGGTGGTGACTCCGCTTTCCGGCGGAACCCGGATCTTGGCCGCCGGCAGAAAGCCATTCGGTCCTCCTTGCTCAATAACCTTCTCAAAGAGCAGGTCAAGTTCGACGCTCTCATCCTCTTTCTTTTCGATAAATATTTTCTTGACCCCTTCTCTCTGATCAGCGGGCAGGCCGAATACGGCCAGGCCGAGGAGGGCATCTTCGATTCCCACCCTGAGGTTGTGCATGGCCACGATCATTTCGGTCGGCAGCATCTTGAACCGTGTTTTCTCCTCTTCGGCAAGTTGTTCCCTGGCGAGAAGCATCTTGCTGAAATCAACAATCAGCTGGCAAGCCAGGACTGATCGTTCAAAAAGCAGCTTTACCCTGATCAACCAGCTGTTCGGGTCGTCATTGGCGATGGGGGCGGCATTCGGCTCGGTTTTCGGGGTCTGGTTCATGGTGATTGGGCTCATTTTTTTAGGAAGTTATCTTTTTATCCGACACAAGACTATCCAGACTAGCATAACATTTTTGTGGTCGCCACTATTATGCGGTTGCAGCCTCGGGGACCATGGGATTTAAGAGGTAGGGCCTGCTGGAGCAAGAAAGATCAGCGGTAGGTCGCGGCAAATTCACTAAACTCTTGTGCCGTAAGAGGTTGGCTGAAGAGGTAGCCCTGCATCTGGGCGCAGCCGACCGAAAGAAGAAACTCTTTTTGTGCTTCGGTTTCTATGCCTTCGGCAATGACTTCTATCTTCATTTTGGCGGCCAGGCCGGAAATCATTTCGATGATAATCCGGTTGTTGATGTCGTGCTCGATATCGACAATAAATGAGCGGTCGATTTTCAGGCGATCAACCGGCAAGTTTTTAAGTTGGCTAAGGGACGAATAGCCGGTGCCGAAGTCGTCGATGGCGATTTTTACCCCGCGCTGCTTGATGTTTTGCAGGGTAATGATGGCTTTATCAACATCCGCCATGATCATCCCTTCCGTGATCTCGATTTCCAGATTCTCCGGGGGTAAGCTGCTTTTGTTAAGAATCAGATCGATCATCTCGATCAGCGACGGGTCTTGAAACTGCTTTGCCGAGACATTGACCCCGATCCGGAAGCTGGGGCTTAGATCCTGACGCCACAATTCGGCCTGCAGGCAGGCCTGTTGGGCCACATATTTGCCGAACAGGGTTATGGTATCGTTACTCTCCGCCAGTGGAATGAATATTTCCGGAGAGATTAAGCCCATTTCCGGGTGGATCCAGCGGATCAAGGCCTCCGCCCCGATAAGCCTGCCGGAGGTCACCTCGAGCTGCGGCTGGTAACACACGGTAATCTCGTTGTTGTTCAAGGCCTGTCGTACTGCGGTGTCCAGCTTCAGCTGCTCCTGGGCAAGGTCGTTCATCGCAGTGGAATACATCAACCGGCCTGAATTTTTCTGATCACGGTTCTGGGAGGCGGCAATCTCGGCAAACTTCATGAGCTGTTGCGGATCAGTGCTGTCATTGGGGTAGACAGCCGTACCCATCACCGCCTTTAAAAATACTGCTCGGCCTGCGATTTCAATCGGCTCTTCGAGTAACGCCTTGCTCACCTGAATAATCCGGATCACATATTCTTTTTTTTCCAATTCGGAGATAAACAGCACCAGTCGTCCGCGACCGATACTGGCAATCGAATCCTCGGTGCGGAAACATTTGCGGATCTTTTTGGCAATTTTACTGGTCAGTTCATATTCCCGGGCTGGTTCCAGGGCGTCACAGATGCCGGCAAAATTTACGATGTCGATCACGGTTACCGCAATCTTCTCATTGCGTCGTTCAGCGTGGATAATCGACTGTTGCAGGCGATCCTCGAACAGCCTTTTGTTGGGCAGGTTGGTGTTGTGGTCATAATAGGAGAGAAAGTGCACCTTGGTTTCGGCAATCTTGATCTCCTGGTCCCGTTTGCTCACAATTTCCAATTGGCCCCGGAAGCGGTCCATTAAAAATCTGATCCCGATAAAACCGATGATCCACAGGGCCAACAGCGCCGCCACCGACATTTTATCATTACTCAACTCTGCCTTTAAAATAGGTTTAAGCGGCAACGTGATGCTCAGTCCGCCCCGCACATCACCTTCCTGGTAGCCCTGTTTATCGTGACAGGTCATACAGGTATGGTCCACCTCCAGGGGATGGATGAATCTTATATACTTTTCGCCCTCAATGGTTACCAATTCGCCGATGTCCGCCTTGTTGTTTTCGAATTTCTGGAGGGCGGTCTGCTCCCAGTCATCAGGGGCGTTGGCCGGATTTATCAACTTGAGGCTGGTGATCTTACTGACGGAGTCGGCATTTTTGTTGCTGAGGTCATACAGCATCTTGGACATATAAGAGGGATTAACCAGGGTTAACGCCAGGCCGTCCCGGGTTTCAACATCACGGTTGGTGAATTCGCCCAGATAGGGATTGGGTCGCATGGTGTTAGAAACGGGCACATAAACGCCACCGTGGGAAGCAATCCATTTGCGGAAGAGATTGTCCCGGTCAATCAGGGCGCGAGCCTGCACCATCCCGCTTTGGAAGGCATTGTCGTACTCTTCCTTGATGTGGAAGGCTACTACGCAGAGCAGTGCCGCGGTCCAGATAAAAAGCACCAGCGAGGCCAAGCGATTGACCGTGGTGGATAGTGTTTTAGTTTGTTTAGTTATTTTAGCCATTTATCATGGTTTCGGTCGTGGGTGGCCAAGGGAATCCGTAAAATTGATATTATTAATAATTATTATCCGATAATGAGGCCGCTATTGTCAAAGAGAAAGAGATGGAAGAGGGGAGAGCGAAATTTTGTGTGAATATACAGTGGGATGGATATCTTGAGATGTTACCGCCTTTTTTTTACCGTAGTAATGGGTAATTTTATTTTAAGGGAAAGAGCCTTATCAAGGCTGCCTCCCCGCTTTCAAATGGTGAAGTTTGAAAGCGGGGGAGGCCCATTCAGCATATTTCGGTATTTTTTAGATTAGCACTGACTTTCACTCGGCAAAAAAATTGCAAAATGGGTCTGGCGAGGAGCTGCTTGTTGTGGGAGCGAATTCATTCGCGAAAAAAGCCTAAGGAGCTAAAGCGGTTAGCTGGATTGTCGGCCATTGTTCGCGGCTAAAGCCGCCGCTGCAGGACCCGCCTCCTGTTGGCTGCAGCTTAGTGGTAATAGGCTATTTTTTTTCAGTATCCTTTCATCTCGTTTTCGGTAAACGGTTTTTTTGGCGTTTTTTTGAGGATTTGCGTCATGATGTTGTTCATTGTCATGACATCGTTATCGAAGCCGCCATGTGAGGTGCTGGTGGTTACGCCATTTTTGCCGTCGGAATAGTGGATCGACATTCCGGGATGCTTGGTCAGTTTTTTCGCATAGCGCTGCATACCGAGCAGGGGTTTGTCTGTTTGTCGTTCCAGGGCTCTCGAGACAAGGTAAAGTAGTGATTTTTGGTAAACAAGGGCAACATTGTCATCCAGTTCAAGTTGTTCTTTGAGATTGTAAATATCAAGGGCCGGCAGTTTTACTTTTGTACTCTCGTTCGTCCGGGTAAGCAGCCTGGGTTCATAATGTTCTTTATAGAAATCAATCGAGCAGGCGGGGGCCATCAGGCTGCAGCTTTCAATCAGATCGGCCTTGTTCAAGGTGTCAAGGGCGTTAAGCAGGTGGCCGAGCAGCACGGCGCCGGTACTGTGTCCGGCCAAGTGAATTTTTATGGGGGTATCCTGCAGCGCATCGGCAAAAGCCTTGATGACGAACAATCCATCGCTGATTTTACCGTTATTTTTTAATTCGAACGGTAAAAAAGCATCGTTTTTCATTTCTTCCCAGATGGGGGTGACCGGTTTTCGAACAAAGTCTTCTATCAATAGGTCGCTTTTTTCGATTAATTTATCCTGGAGGTCTTTAAAAAATCCCTTTGTCCGTTTGCCGATTACGGCGCGGACAACAGCATCTTTCAATTCTTCCACCAGGCCGGTATCATACATGATATGGAAGGGATAGATCCCGTTGCGTTTGAAACCGTCCTTGAGCGCCGCAACGCGTGTCGCCGACGCGGTGGGACTGTTTAAACCTCCATGGGCATAGATGAGCAGATGGTTATATTTATTGGTGTCGATGGATTGCCTGATGAGATTCGCGGTCCTCTGGATATCATCGGTCGTACTCCAGTAATCACCTCGTGCCTTAAGTTTGCCGTCGTCAAAGTGTACGAAGTGACCGGCGATTTCCATTCTTTTCGGGGCGGATTTGCCCGTCTCCGCATCCGCGGTAACCAGCGAACGGGAGGTGAGTCCGAAGATGCTTGGCGTCGGGATGGCCAGCCGGAATACCCAGCCGTCATTGATATTTTGCAACCAATCTTCATAGAGCCAGATGGCGAAGCCTTTGGCGCCCCATTTTGGGCCCCATGAATTTTGAATAATGAAGCCCTGGTTGTTGTAGCCGATAATGGCAAAGGCATGGCCGCCTTCTTTGGCGCTTGATGGTTTGATAACGGCGAGCCCGTTTTTTCTGGCTGCTTTGGGCATAAACCAGCCGGAGTGGACCGCGGCCGAAACGTAGACGACACCAACCTCGTTGAGGGCCGTGTGGTAATCGTTGATTTCCGGCCGCAGACGATAATAGGCGCCGATTGCGCATGACCGTGCATTTTTGACCCGCTCGATGGTCAGTTCCCCTGGGTTGTCCACCTGATAGGGCCAATCGTCGGCGCTGCAGACCCCCATGTTTTTCCAACCGCAGATTGCTCCCCGGCAACTTGAGCCCTCGTAGTCCTCGCCCGGCCATTCATCGTGCTTTTTTGCCATTTCATAAAGCATCCGTTGGCTGGCTTTGAAGCTCAGATTTCTTTTTTTGGAGTTCAACATGTTAATGGCGGCCGCCAAGCCGAAACCGGTACAGGCCCCTTCTTCACCTTGGTCAAGAACGATGAGCCCGCGACGATTGTCGATTTTAGGTTGCAGTTGAATGAGGGCGGGTTCGTACATGCGATCCCGAATGTCCGGCGTATCCTTTCTGGCGTTGAGAATACGTTGTTTACCGGCAATTTTTGCGCTTGGAAATGATTGTCGTGCCATACTCTCCTCCTTTTATGGTTTTAAAGCCAAGAAGACAGCATTTGTGGCAAAGATTGTTTCAAGCTGTCCCGGAAAAGCGAAATGCTTGCAGGGTTACGGGGGTAATTGTTGAAGGTTTTATTTGTTTTTTCCCCTGGTGTTCGCCTCTAATCTTAGCTCACCGTATTGGTCTACCACACGAGAATGTCCGCTGAGCTTAGCCGGATACTCGCTGGGGGCAGTCAAAGTTATACTCCTTTACGGCGTACCACTTATTGTGGCTGGTTCATTTGATTTTTTAGCGATTCCAGCCTCTCAAGTGACTTTTGGGCGCGAGCAACGTTTAAATCAAATTTTTCGAATGTTAACTTGGGCGGCAAGGTGGAAGTTGTTCCAAATTCCGGGTGTAGTATTTTGAATTGTTCCAAGCCCGATTTTAATGCCGGGTTTGTTCCCGCCTTCATTTCAAAATTTGCCAGTTGTGTTTTGAGAAGATTATGTTGTTCCTGTAATTGCGCATATTTTGTTTCGGTATCGGTTTTAGCTTTTTGGGCCTCCTCAAGGGCGGTATTCAGAGCAATTGTTGACGAGGCGATTTCTGATGAGAAATTAATTTTGGCGTTTGCGAATTCTATCGATACCGTGCTCGATTTGTATGCAACGTAGGTAAGCCCGGTAGAAACGACCAGTAATGCTATGCTTAAAGAATGCCAAAAGGTTTTTGGTATCTGCTGGATATCCATAATTTCCTCCTTTAGCTTGGTATGGCGATATGGATGGCGGCTGATAGGTTATAGGCTGCCGCCGGCATATTCCTCTGGGCTTGTACCCTGCGCGGTTTTTTTTAATTTGCTAATGTCTTGTTTATATTGGACTATGTAACTTGAAATTCATAAAGTCAATCAAAAAGTGAGTTAGGTTTTGACCAGGGTAAAAAAAGGGTGGGTGGGACGGACGTCTCAAAGATTAACTTATTATTTTTCCGGGACGAGAGCGCGTTGTGTGATTGTTAAATTTATACTTTTCATGACATCTTCTACTTTTTAAAAAGATCACCACCTCTTATAATTAATAGAATATCCCAAGCCGGATTAATAACTAAGGCCTGGCCCAGCTTTTATAATGTGTAAACAATGGGTGTTAACCTGTGACATTTCAAGCTTCTTATCATCAAATCTATGCCGGGGGCGAGTTGCGCAAACGTCGGGATGCCGCGTTGGCGCTGTTGGCCGAGTGTCGGGTTTGTCCGCGGGGCTGTAAGGTTAACCGCCTGGAAAATGAAAAAGGCTTTTGCAAAACCGGCCGCTTGGCAATGGTGTCGAGCTATAATGCCCATTTCGGCGAAGAGCGGCCCCTGGTGGGCGTTGGTGGGTCCGGCACCATTTTTTTTACCAACTGCAACCTGGGCTGCGTCTTTTGCCAGAATTATGAGATCAGCCACCATGGTGACGGGGTTGAGGTAACGGCCGGTCAGCTGGCCGCCATGATGGTCAGCCTTGAGAAACAAGGTTGCCATAACATCAATCTGGTTACCCCCACCCATGTAGTGCCCCAGATTTTGGAAGCCTTGCCCCTGGCCATCGATAAAGGGCTGACCGTGCCCCTGGTTTATAACTCCAGCGGCTATGATCGGGTGGAAACCCTGGAGTTGCTCGACGGGATTATCGATATCTATATGCCTGATTTCAAGTTCTGGGATCCTGATCATGCCCGGCGTTATGCCTCCGCCTTTGATTATCCAGAGCGGGCCAGGGCGGCGTTAAAAGAGATGCAGCGGCAGGTGGGGGAGCTGGTGGTGAACGAGCAGGGTCTTGCCGAGCGCGGCCTGCTGGTTCGGCATCTGGTGCTGCCCGGCGGGCTGGAGGAGACCAGGGAAATACTCAAGTTTATCGGTGAAGAGATTTCGCCGGCCACCTATGTCAATGTGATGGATCAATACCATCCCTGCGGAAAGGCCCATAGCTTTATCCCCCTTGATCGGCCGTTGCGCCAGGATGAATATCAGCAGGCCCTGAAGATGGCCTATGATGCCGGTCTTACCCGGCTCGATCAGCGCGATTTCGTCGAATTGCTCCATCGTTTGGGCTTTGTTTAGCAGCGTTCTGAACGGTCAGGCTGGGTGCTGACCGGTTGATCAAACGTTGATGACGCTGTCGGCCAGCTGCATGCCGGTGACGATATCCAGCATATTGGTGGTTTCGCCGACTTGCTTTTTTTCCAGTAAGTTAAAGTGGTTCAGGCAGGTGCCGCAGACCAGGATTGCCACGCCGCTTGCGGCCAGCTCTTGCAGGACCGGCAGCGCCTCGGCTCCGGCCGTCGTAAGTTTGACCCCGTTGTTAACCAGGACCAGCCGCCAAAGATCCGGCCCCATCTCCTTCATGGTTTTGAGAAAATTCAAAAGCAGACCGGTTCCCAGGCCGTCATCACCGTGACCCAAGCGGTCGGAGGTCACCATCACCATGATTTTTTTGGCGGGATGATCACTCTTTGTTTTTAAGTCCGGGCAAGCCGCCCCCTGGCAGTTGAACTCTGTGGTCATATTTCGATCTCCGGCTGATTTTTTGTAAGGGTGATTTATTAGCTATTTTGATAAGCAAAGTCAAACTTAATGTTCCTGAGTATTGTCAGGCGGCAGTTTTTATTTATCGGGTTCTGCTGAAGGGGGCGGTTATGTTGTGAGGGGTGCTAAATGGTTATAATTTCTTTTTTCTTGACACTTTCGTCTAATCTTTTATCTTGTGTTCCACATATTTTGAGGTGCTCTTAAAAGAGCTGTAAGGGAATCCTGTGTGATTCAGGAACGGGCCCGCCGCTGTAATCGGGGACAAATTCCGCATGATGTCACTGTCTACTTTAGATGGGAAGGCGCGGAGGGAGATTGATCCGAAAGTCAGAAGACCTGCCTTGAAAGTCTGAATGCCTGGCCGCCGTGGACAAGTGGTTATGCTTATGATCTAGCGTGGATAAAAAAGGGATATCCCCGGATCGATATATTTATCGATCCGGGGATTTTTTTTTGGATAATTTGTAAAAAATTTAGTTGGCCGTGTATAGCTTAATGGAATCATTCCAGCAATTTATAGCCCCGTTGTGGGTGCAGCTGGTCTGGCCTCTGGTCAGGATCATGCTGCTGGTCTCGGTGGGGATCGTGGCGGCCAATTTTATCGAGGCCCTTAACTGGACCCATAGGCTGGCCCTGCTGGCCCGCCCCCTGATCCGGCTGGGCCGGCTTTCGGCCATAACCGGCGCCAGTTTTTCCATGGCCTTTTTTTCCGGGGTTTCCGCCAACACCATGCTGGCCGAGGCCTATGACCAGGGGCGGATCGCCAAAAAAGAGCTGGTGCTGGCCAATCTCTTCAACAGTCTGCCCCGGTTTTTTTTGCACCTGCCCACCGTCTTTTTTCTGACCGCGCCCTTTATCAAGGGAGCGGCGGTGCTGTACGTGGGCATCACCTTTGGCGCGGCCGCCCTGCAGACCATGCTGGTGGTGGTGGCCGGCCGCTTGCTCATGGCGCGGCCAATGACGGTTGCCGCTGCGCCGGAGCCGAGTGCGGAGCGCAAGAAAATCAGCTGGCGCCAGGCCTTTGACCGGAGCTGGCTGCGCTTTAGGAAGAGGATCCCCAAGGTCCTCGGTTTTATCGTGCCGATCTATATTATTTTTTACCTGTTGAGCCGGTACGGGATTTTTAAAAGGCTTGAGGAGCTGATCGCGGCCAAGGCCTGGTTTCTGGCCTGGCTTGACCCGAAAAGCCTGAGCATCGTCATTCTCCATGTGACCGCCGAGTTTTCCGCGGGTCTGGCCGCGGCCGGGGTCATGCTGGCCGACAACAGTCTCGGCTACCGGGAGGTGGTGTTGGCCCTGTTGGCCGGTAATGTGCTGGCCTCGCCGGTCAGGGCCCTGCGCCATCAGTTTCCCTACTATGTAGGGATCTTCACCCCCCGGCTTGCCGCCGAGCTGGTGGGTTTGAGTCAGGCCTTTCGCATCGGTTGTATCGTGCTGGTGGGCGGCGGTTATTATTTTTACACCCTGTGAAAGGGATGGACGCGCATCCTGCGGTGATGCGTTGACATAATATATCAAACAGGCGCCCTTCGGGGCTTAATGGGGAATCCCGTGTAATTCGGGAACGGTCCCGCCACTGTAAATTTCCCCGGCCCGGGTTTTGCGGCCGGAACCGGCTTGGATGCCACTGTTCTTGAAGTAAGGATGGGAAGGCCAAGTCCGGTAAGGGAATGAGTCAGGAGACCTGCCTGTTTGATCGAATCGGGCCTTTGCGCCCCAGGTTGTCCTTCGAGGAAAGGATGCTGGAAGCGTGTTTTTTAATGCACGCCATAGCCTTTGCTTCGGGGAAATTTAATAATTTCTTTGAGAAAGGGAGTAGCAGGATGAAGTATGTGAAAAGTAACAAGATCGGCTGGGGAGTAAGGCTGGCCATGGCGGCCATGGTTATGATGATTTTTGGGGCAACCTCGATCTGTTCGGCCATGACCAGGACCCTGAAGGCGGATCCGGCCATCGTAATCGTCGCCTTCGGCACCACCACCAAGGCCCGGGCCACCTATGATTTTTTTGAGGAGCAATTACGGGCCTCGCTGCCGGAACAATATCAAAAATACAAGATTGCATGGGCCTTTACCTCGGAGATTGTCCGGGAGCGGGCCAATCAGAAATTTGCCGAACAGGGCGCGGCCACCCGTTACCGGAGCCTGCCCCAAGTTTTGGCCGATCTGGAGGATGAGGGGTACCGGCGGGTTGGGCTGCAATCGCTCCATATCTTTCCGGGCCAGGAATATCTTGACATGGAGCGGGAGATCGCGGCCTTTGCCGGCCTGGGGATGCGCATTGAATATGGCGGCACCCTGTTCCATGAATGGGAAGGGGTTTTCGAGACCATCGAGCATCTTGAGCAGGAGTTTCTGGCCCCTGATCAGGGCAGCAATGTGCTGGTGGTCCATGGTACCCCCCAGACCTTTCCCGGCTCCAATTCAACCTATCTCGGGCTGGATCGTTACCTGAGTCGCAAGTATAAAAATGTTTTTGTCGCCGGGGTGGACGGGGTTCTGACCAGGGATCAGGCCCTGGAGCAGGCCAAGGCTTATCCAGGGAAGCGGGTGCGGCTCATTCCGATGATGTATGTGGCCGGCGATCATATCATGAATGACATCATGGGCAAGGAGGCGGACAAGCATGGGGTTCCCTCCTGGGCCATGGAGCTGGAGGCTGCCGGCCTGGCGGTGGACAGCCCCTCGGTGTCATACAGGGGCGCGGATTATTTTAAGGGGTTGGGCTTTTATCCGCTGATCGACCAGCTTTTTATCAAGGAGTTGCTTGAAAGTATGGAGCGGCTTGAGAAATAATGGTTGAAAACAGGCGCGCACCGTAATCAAGGTGTGCGCCTTAAAAGAATAGCTGGCTATCTTCGAACTTCAGCCGTTCGTCTAGACTAGAGTCGTGTGGGAGCGGCTTCAGCCGCGAATGATGGGCGTAGAACCGTATTATAGCCATTTTTTGCTGGCTGAACTTTAGTGGTAATCATAAAAAACTATGAACATGAAAACCTGGCGTAATCTGCATCGGTGGACCGGCCTGGCCCTGGTGGGCTTTGTGGCCTTTTATTGCTTTACCGGCCTGCTGCTCAACCACCGGCAGGCCTTTGATTATTTTATCGATAAGGAGATAACGGTGACTGCGGTGCCGGTCTCTGATCCGGTGGTGCTCCGTGATTTTATCGAGACCTACAAGCGGCAGATCAACCGGAGCGATGATCCCAAGGTGATTCGGATCCGTGACGGCAGGCAGATCGAGTTTTTGTATGGCTCCCATGGCAAAACCACCTATGTGATTGATCCGGCCAGGGGGACGATGGAGACGGTGGAAAAGATAGATCGGCAGCCCTGGCTCTGGCTTAATAATGTGCATAATGCCTTTAAGACCAGCTGGTTATGGGTTGCGGTCGCCGATGGGGCGGCCCTGGGGATATTTTTTCTTGGGCTGAGCGGGTTGTTGATTTTTCGGTATAAGGTTTGGGATTATTGGTTGCTTGGCGGGGGAGTGGTGGTTTTGGTGGTGGCTTTGTTTTTGGCTTGATCTTTAGAATTAGATTTATTGGCTGATGATTTTTATAAAGGATCTTCATTTTCTTTGCGTGCCCAAAGAAAACGAAGCAAAAGAAAGGGCACCCCGGCCACTTGTCCGCCTGACGGCGGAGATCCTGTGCTCCTCAAAATTGCCGAGAGCTTAAAACTCGCCCGCCTTTGGCGGACTCAGACAGTTAAGCTCTTTTTTCAGCAATTTTTCCGGTGCT
>Ga0224496_10000162_pt1 | contig 49391 bp, 41 predicted proteins | sample SF_Jul11_sed_USG_2_FD_168127 | JGI IMG/M metagenome (GOLD analysis project Ga0224496, IMG submission 168127) | Sediment microbial communities from San Francisco Bay, California, United States - SF_Jul11_sed_USGS_8_1 | ecosystem: Environmental > Aquatic > Marine > Sediment | place: USA...
AAAAATGGCTAATACAAGTTCAACAATTCAAGTACGATCCAGCATCAAAAAAGGTGTTGCGACCATTAAGTGCCTGGTCAGTCATCCTATGGAGACTGGTATGCGCAAAGACAAAAAAGGCAATCTGATTCCTGCCAAGTTCATTCAAAATCTTACCTGTGAACATGCTGGTAATGTTGTGCTGGATGCCGAGCTGAACGGCTCAGTATCAACCAACCCATATATCAAGTTCCAGTTTAGCGGCGCTAAAGATGGCGACACTATCAAGATCAACTGGGTTGATAACAAAGGCGATAAAGATTCAGCCGAGGTTGAAATCCCAACTAAGCGCAAAAAATAACAGGTATAACCACACAAAAAGGTGACCCATGAAAAAATACTTAGCAGCACTGTCTGTCTTGCTGATGATTACCACTCCCGTAGTGACGCAAGCATCACCTGACGATGACCTAAAACAATTCAGAGCCTACTATACTGATCATTTTCCTGAAGTGCCCATGGCAGACTACATCAACGGAGTTTACGCCGTTGATGCTGCCTCTCGTGAACAATGGGAACAGTACGAAGAATTCCCTGCCTATGAGATTTACATTTCCAAAGGTGAAGCGGTATTCAACAAGAAATTTGCTAATGGCAAAAGCTTTGCCAGTTGCTTCCCTAACTACAAAAAAGGCATTAAGCAGAACTACCCTCATTTCGATCAGGCCAGTGGCAAGGTTATTACTCTCGAAGGTGATATCAATAAATGCCTGAGTGACAATGGCGAAGAACCTTTTAAATGGGAAAAAGGCAAAATCGCTTACGTTGGCGCTTATCTTGCCTACCTGTCCAGAGGTAATCTAATCAACGTAAAAACACCCAGCACGCCTGCGGAACTGGCTGCATACAATCAGGGCAAGAAACACTTTTACGCAAAACGTGGGCAATTAAATATGTCGTGCGCTGATTGCCATTACACCAATGCTGGCAAAAAAATCCGTGCAGATATCCTCAGTCCCGCTTTAGGACACCCAAGCGGTTTCCCTGTCTATCGTAATGCATGGGCCGCTGGTTCTGATAGTGGTGACGGCATGGGCACCCTGCACCGCCGTTATGGTGGCTGCAACAAGCAGGTACGTGCCAAACCATTCAAAGCACAAAGCGATGAATACAAAGCACTGGAATATTTCCATACTTACATGAGCAACGGCCTTGAGTTAAATGGACCTAGCTTACGTAAGTAAATACTGAGCAATAAATGTAAAACAAAAAAGCCCGGTTAAAAACCGGGCTTTTTTTATGTTTTACCCTTAGCAATAAAGGAATAAAGATGTAGATGGTGGGCCGTCCGCGACTCGAACGCGGGACCATCGGATTAAAAGTCCGGTGCTCTACCAACTGAGCTAACGGCCCGAGGCGCGCATGATACATGGACTAGACAAGAAAAACAAACCCTTAAACGATAAACCCTAAAAAAACGACTACTGATAACGCGTCACATCGTCAATTCCAGCTTCTTCAAAGCCCTTTTTCCGATATCGACATGAATCACACACACCACATGCTTTGCCTTCTACATCGGCCTGATAGCAGGAGACGGTTCGACTATAATCGACACCATGCTCTATACCGGCACGAATAATCTCCGCTTTGCTCATGTCAATCAGCGGTGTATGGATATGCAGTTTTTTTCCTTCAACACCTGCCTTGGTAGCCAGATTAGCCATTTTTTCGAAGGCATCGATATAATCAGGCCGGCAATCCGGATAACCTGAATAATCAACTGCATTTACGCCAATAAAAATATCTGTTGAAGCATTCACCTCAGCAATGGCTAAGGCATGAGCCAGAAACACAGTATTTCGTGCTGGCACGTAAGTAACAGGAATTCCTGACTCAAGGTGATCAGGCACATTGATCGCCTTATCTGTAAGCGCTGAGCCACCTAATACACCATCATCCAGCCTGATGATCTGATGCCGGATATCGTAATCATGTGCAATCGCTTTCGCCGCCTCAAGCTCGGAAGCATGTCTCTGCCGATAATCGAAGCTCACCGCAATACACTCATAGTCTTTACTGGCCATCGCCAGCACAGTAACTGAATCCAGGCCACCGGACAATAAAACCACTGCTGTTGGTTTAGTCTTCACGCATTCACCCTTCTACATCTCAACCCGACTCATCGCCCAGGCTCATCACCCCAGAGATATTTATGCAGCTGAATTTGCACTCTCACCGGCAAATTATCCCGCAAAACCCAATCAGCCAACAACCGTGTCTCCAGTGTCTGAAAACTGGCTGAAAACAAAACTTCACATCGCGCAGCCAAATTGTATTTTCCCAAGACTGCTCGAGACCAGTCGTAATCTTGCTGATCACAGATAACAAACTTAGCCTGATCTTTAGCATCAAGATATTCGATATTCTCGAAGAAATTTTTATCGACTTCACCTGAACCGGGTGTCTTCAAATCCATCACCTTGACGACTCTTGGATCCACCTCGGCCACGCTCATCGCACCACTTGTTTCAAGTGAAACTTCATAACCCTGATCACACAACCTGACCAGCAGGTCATTACAATGCTTCTGGGCCAACGGCTCGCCACCGGTCACGGTGACGTATTTCGCCTTGAATGCGGTAATTTTCTCGATGATTTCATCAAGACCTAGCCAGTCACCACCACTGAAAGCGTATTCGGTATCGCAATAGACGCAGCGTAATGGGCAACCGGTCAGGCGTACAAACACCGTCGGTAAACCGACAGTTCGTGTTTCACCTTGCAAAGAATAGAATATTTCAAATATTCGGAGTTGATCTGGATGGCCTGTCACTAAAATCAATGACCTTCGCGTGTCATACGCTCCAGGCGCTCATTCGCCGTTTTGGCTATACTGCTATCAGGGAATGACCTGATGATCTGCTGCAGACTTTCACGAGCTGCAGACCAGTTCTTAAGCTCATAATAGACATAAGCAATTTTCAATCTCGCACCTTGCACTTTTGAACTATCTGGATACTTTGAAATTAGGCGCTGAAATTCAGTCAAGGCCTCATTATATTGACGATAGGCATAGTTTGCTTCACCCAGCCAATACTGCGCATTATCCGCATATTGACTACCTGGATAGCTTTTAAGAAAACCATCGAATGCCACAATAGCCTGTTTATAACGGCCATCCTTCAGTAACCCAAACGCCTTATCGTAATCAGATTTACCCTTATCACCAGCATCAGAAGACACTGATGCCATGGCAGCACTATTAACCCCTACACTCACCGGTGCTTGCGCAGCACCAGATGAAGCAACCGGTATTGACAAACCCGAAGCCGGTTTAGAGGTTTCAACGGCATTAATACGACGATCCATATCCAGATACAAACTACGCTGGCGTTGTTTGATCGTGCTCAACTCATAACCCTGTTGATCCAGCTGTTCACGAAGCGCTGCAATTTCTTCCCGCATAGCCTCAATCTGTTGTGACTGCTGCATCAGTATCTCTGAACCCACCATTCGTTCAACACGCTCAAGACGCTGTTTTACACTCATCATCGATATCACATCACTTTCTACAGCCAAAGCTGGAAAAGTCGATAAACCAAAGACAAAAAACACTGATAAAACAGTAAACCACTTAAACATATATCACCCGATTGATTATTCTTTGTAGAACAACTTATTGATAAACAAGCTCTGCACGACGATTCAAACGCCAAGCCGATTCGTCATGACCCAGACTGGCAGGCTTTTCCTCACCGTAACTGATCAGGGTAATCTGGTTACTTGCCGCACCCTGGAACATCAACAAACGCTCCACTGCCTGTGCACGGCGATCAGCCAAAGCGACATTATATTCACGTGCACCCCTTTCATCGGTATGGCCTTCCAGTCTGACTTTTGCAGCAGGATTGGCTGATAAATACTTACCATGATGTTTAACCAGCTCAATAAAATCATCACTCACCTGGCTGCTATCAAAATCAAAATAGATCACACGCTCAGCCAGGACACTGTTTATATCATTAATCGCATTCGCATCATAAGAAACAGATAATGCCTGACCAGCAACTCCGCCATCACCATCAATAGAACCAACCTGCGCACCATCGCGACTATCAGATACAGAATCTCCGCCGTCAGGTTTTACATTGCTATCACACGCCACTAAAAACGCGGCCATTAATAAAATCAGTAAATAATTTTTCATCTCTATCTCCCGTTTCACTTCTAAATGTTTATTCTTAAAATTAACTTAACCTGTAACCATTACTTTTTTACCGAAGACCATGCCGGTTCCCTGACGTCGCCATCAGACAAACCTAAACGCTGTTTGTGTCTTCCATCGGTCGAGACCGCTGCCAACACGGGTTTGCCCTTGTGCTGTGAGGCATACAGAATCATACTACCATTTGGCGAGAATTCAGGCGACTCATCGAGCGGACCATCGGTCACAACTTGCACCAGTCCGGTCTCCAGATAGAGCACGGCCACCCTGAAAGCATTATTCTCACCCTGTACAAAGCTGATGGTTTTACCGTCCCATGAGATGCTGGCATTCGCATTATACTTGCCTTCAAAGGTCAAACGTTGCGGCCTGGCACCTGTCTCAGCAGAAATCCGATATAACTGCGGATTACCACTACGACTTGATGTAAACACCAGAGAATCCCCATCCGGCATCCACACCGCCTCAGTATCAATTGACCAGTGCTTGGTTATACGCGTTAGACTTTTACTTCTTAAATCCAGAATATATATGTCCGGATTACCGTCTTTCGACAAAGTAATGGCCAGTCGAGTTCCATCTGGTGACCACGCAGGTGCGCCATTAATACCAGAAAATTTTGATACCAGTTCACGTTTTGCGGTATGAACATCATGAATAAATATTTCTGCTACACCATGCTCAAAAGATACGTAGGCCAACCTGGTCCCATCTGGTGACCAGACAGGCGACATTATCGGCTCACTGGACGTTAATAAATTTTGTGGATTAAAACCATCTGTATCGGCTGCCTGTAATAAATATGTAATCGCTTTACCTGACTGCCTGGCCGTAACATAAGCAATACGCGCATCAAAAGCGCCGGGCATACCTGTCAGACTCTTAATTATGTGATCACTAATACGATGCGCGACTGATCGCAATGAGTTTCTAGTTGCTGCAAAATTATAACCTAGCAACTGCTCCCCTTTGAGCACATCAAACAACCGGAAATGCACCTGATACTGGTTTTCAGCTTCCTGTTTTATACCGCCAATCACCAGATGATCAACACCAATCATTCGCCATGACGGAAAATGCACGTCTTCAGGTTGCTGAGGATAAGCAATTAAATCTTTATCAGGCAGGGGTGAAAATTTTCCACTACGCGCCAGATCTGAAGCAATAATAGCCGACACATCCGCATCACCCAACTTAACACCACCGGGCCACTGAAATGGAACCACTGCAATCGGTAAAGAGCCTTCAACACCCTCTGTAATTTCGATATTAAGCACGGCATGCGACACCGAACAAAAAACAAACAGTATCAAACCTAAAAAATAATTCTTCATAAATAATTAAAACCTGACATTAATAGACTAATGACCACACACTAACTGCGCGGTTTAAAAGTAAAATGAATTTCCCGATCAAACACCTCGGGGCTGGGTGGCGGCGGTAATGGTGATGCCTTCCTGACGGCCCGTTCTATAGAACGCTGAAAAGCCAGATCGTTCACACATTGACCTAAACTCACATCAATCACATCACCCAGAGATGTCTGAGTTACAATCACCTCACATGACATATCTGATGTTGAAGTGGCGGGACGCAACCAGTTACGCTCAACTTTTTGCTCAATTAGTCTCACATATTGCGAACGTAAAGATTGCAATTTAGCATTATGCTCTGCTGCCTGACGTGCCTCTGCTTCCATACGTTCTTCATCCGCTAGCTTACGCTGCAACTCGGCAGCTTCATCTTTCCTTCTTTTCTCTTCATCGAGCTTACGCTTGGCTTCCAGTTCTTCCTGCTTACGTTTTTCTGCTTTAGCTTTTTTTATCTCCGCTTCTTTTCGATCAGCTTCAACCTTTTTCTTTTCTGCCTCAATCCGGTTTTTCTCAGCCAGATTCTTTTTCTTTAAGTCTTCCAGGCGTTTCTTCTCATCTGCCTGCTTTTTCTTAAGATCAGCCAGATTTTTCTTTTCCTCAGCCAATTGCTTTCTAGCTTTTTCCTGTTCCTGTTGTATTTTTTTCTGTTGTTCTAGTTCCTGCTGTTTTTTTCTGTCTTCAGCCAGCTTGAGCTTACTGGCCTCGGCTTCAATTTTTGATGCGTCAACAACAACGGCTTTAACTATTTTTTTATCTGAAGTAGCTGGTCTATGTATTTCACTGCTACTCAGATTAATGCTCAACAAAATAATCAAAACAAAATGCAAAACAATCGCCGCCAGTAGCACGATCGGCTTTGACTTAATATCATTCAGCAACTCAGGTGAATTCATTATTTTCCTGCTGAACCCTGACCGTCCTGCTGATCAGTCATCAAGCCGATCTTTTCAACACCGGCCGTTTGCAACAACACCATGGCATTCGTGATGCTGCCATAATCCACATTTTTATCACCCCGCACGAGTACCGGTGTTTCCGGCTGATACTTAAGCACCGCGGCAACACGATGCACCAGCACCTCTTCACTAACGGGATCTTTAATTCGCTCACCCACATTCAGATAGTACTCACCGATTTTTGTCACCGTTAACACCACCGGCTCATTCTGATCGGGTGGCAACGGATTTGCGCTCGCCTGCGGTAATTCAATCTCTACACCCTGCTGCAACAAAGGCGCTGTAATCATAAAAATAATTAACAACACCAGCATCACATCGATGTATGGCACGACGTTAATTTCAGCAACGGCTCTACGTTTACGGTGACGAGGCATAGACTTTAAACTTTAGCTTCAGTGGTCGAAGCTTCACCCTGGTGACTTTCATCACTCTGCGAAGCATGACTTTGACGTTGCAGAATGGTGGCAAACTCTTCCGCAAAGTTCTCATAGGAAATTGATAACCTGTCGACGCGTTCTGCATAGCGATTGTATGCAATCACTGCAGGAATCGCCGCGAACAGGCCCATCGCGGTGGCTATCAGCGCCTCAGCAATGCCCGGCGCAACCATCGCGAGACTGGCATGCTGCACCGAACCCAGTGCAGTGAAAGAACGCATGATGCCCCAAACTGTGCCAAACAAACCAATATAAGGACTAATCGAACCAATGGTGGCCAGCATCGACAAATGCGCATCCAGCCGTTCTTCTTCGCGCGCCAGCGCCACCTTCATGCTGCGCTGCACACTGGACAGCATCATCTCAGCATTACTGGTATGTTTTCGCACCCGAATAAACTCGCTGAAACCTGCGATAAAAATTCGCGACATACCGCTTTGCTGACCTTCATTTTTCTTAACTCGCGCGAACAAATCGGCCAGGTTAATGCCTGACCAGAACTGGTCCTCAAATCGCATGGCCTTTTCACGTGCATTCTTGAGCACATCATATTTGAGATAAATAATGACCCAGGACAAAACCGAAGCACTCAATAAAATAAACATGACCAGTTGCACGGTAAAACTTGCTCTGGCAACCAGACTTAGTAACGACATATCAGCTTCCACTGACAACCCCCTGCTTAATTTTCATCAACATTATTTCCGGTATCATTCTGGGCGTAAATTTTTCTGCGTTAATGCAGGCCACTTTAACCTCGCCAAGGCAAAGCTCAGTTTTATCTGAGGCACGTACTATCGTATGTACAAAATCTAAACTGGCTTTAGCACAGTGGCTAATTTTTGTTTTCACCAGCAATTCATCATTAAACACCGCTGGCTTTTTGTATTTTACCGACAAACTGTGCACAGCAAAAATCACGCCCTGCTCTTTTATTAACTGATCCTGCTCAAAACCCAGACTGCGCAACATCTCGGTACGCGCACGTTCCATGAATCTCAAATAATTCGCGTAATAGACCACGCCGCCAGAATCGGTATCCTCGTAGTAGACACGTACCGGCCACAAAAATTCATTATCTGAAATAGTCACTCACGCAAACCTTTAAATTTTATTATTTTTTATCAATGACATCGCTTTCAGGCAAATCAAGTGTTGCCTGAATCAACTGCTCATTCGCTGGCTGTTTCAGCCCAAAGTGGCGATACACATTGGGCGTGGCTACCCGGCCACGCGGTGTTCGCATCAAAAAACCCTGCTGAATCAGATAAGGTTCGATTACATCCTCAATCGTGTCACGTTCTTCACCAATCGCCGCCGCCAGATTTTCTACCCCGACCGGACCGCCATTAAATTTTTCGATAATGGCCATCAACAGGCGATTATCCATGACATCAAAGCCGACCGGATCCACATTCAGCAATTCCAGCGCTTTGCGGGCGACTTCGACTGTCACCACACCATCAGCCTTGACCTGTGCATAATCACGCACCCGGCGTAGCAGCCGATTGGCGATACGCGGCGTACCGCGGGCACGGCGTGCTACTTCGGTGGCACCCTCGATGTTCATTTCCACATTCAGAATACTGGCGGTGCGCTGCACGATATGGGTTAAATCCGGCACCGAATAAAAATCCAGACGCAACACAATGCCAAAACGATCGCGCAGCGGTGAAGTCAGGGAACCTGCCCGCGTAGTCGCACCCACCAGCGTAAACGGCGGCAGATCGAGTTTGATCGAACGTGCTGCCGGACCTTCGCCAATCATGATATCCAGCTGATGATCTTCCATGGCCGGATACAGAATCTCTTCCACCACCGGGCTGAGACGGTGAATTTCGTCGATAAACAGGACATCATGCGGCTCGAGATTGGTGAGCAACGCCGCCAGGTCGCCGGGGCGTTCCAGCACCGGGCCGGAAGTAGAATGCAGGTTCGCGTCCATTTCATTGGCGACAATATGCGCCAGCGTGGTCTTGCCCAGGCCGGGTGGGCCGAAAAACAGCAGATGATCCAGCGCTTCACCACGTCCGCGTGCGGCTGGAATAAAAATCTCCAGCTGTTCGGTCACCGCCGGCTGGCCGCGGTAATCCTTGAGCAGCTGCGGCCGGATGGCGCGGTCAATCGCCACTTCCTCGTCCGATTGATTTGCGGTAATAATGCGTTCGTGCGCCATATTAAGCTCTCACCATGCTTTTCAGCGCGGCTTTGATGATCGCCTCGGTGCTCAGACCCTCGGCATCCACGGTTCGAACCATCTGACTGGCTTCCTGCGCTTTATAACCCAGTGACATCAGCGCGCTCACCGCATCACTGACCGGACTGGCTTCCACTTTCAGGCTGGCAACGCTGCCACCACCGGGCAATACCGCGGTTGCATTTTTCGCCAGTCGATCACGCAGTTCGACGATCAAACGCTCAGCCGTCTTCTTGCCCACTCCCGGCAAGGCGGTCAGGGCTTTGGCATCATTTTCCATGACGCAACGGGTAAATTCCTCCGCCGTCACGCCAGAGAGAATGGTCAAAGCCAGCTTGGGGCCGACACCATTAATCTTGATCAGGTCACGAAATAGCTGCCGCTCGGACTGGCTGTAAAAGGCGTACAGTAATTGCGCATCCTCACGCACCACCATATGGGTATGCAAGGTGACCGCTTCGCCCGTCGCCGGTAACTGGTAAAACGTCGACATCGGCGCTTCCAGCTCATAACCCACACCCTGCACATCCACCAGCAGCTGCGGCGGTTTCTTTTCCAGCAAAATACCGCTCAAACGACCGATCATACCCAACGCCCCCGGCGTGAACCGCGCACCACGCCCACCGACCGGACATGCGCATGATTGGCATGGCACATGGCAATCGCCAGCGCATCCGCCTCATCACTCTGTAATTTTTGTTCCAGACCTAATAACTTCTGCATCATTAATTGTATTTGTTCTTTATTGGCCGCGCCGGTGCCGACCACCGATTTTTTGATCACGCGCGCAGCGTACTCATCGACACTCAGTTTTGCCTGCACCCCGGCGCAGATGGCCGCGCCTCTGGCCTGCCCGAGCTTGAGCGCAGAATCAGCATTGCGGCTCATAAACACCTGTTCTATCGCCATCGATTCCGGCTGCCACTCATCAATCACCGCGGCCACTTGCTGAAAAATAATGCCCAGCCGCTGCGGCAGGTCATCGCCCTTTATCGCTATATGGCCGCTGGCCACGTAACTATGGCGAAAGCCATCGGTGTCCAGAATACCGTAACCGGTAATACGGGATCCCGGATCAATACCGATGATGCGTATTTTTGTTTTCACTACTGAGTCACAACGCTCGGTGAAGCTGCCTTCCAGCCGTTCACTACGTCTTCATGTCGCCAGACAATCATCGCGACAGCTGCTCCATAACTTCATCTGAAAAATCGGCATTGGTATGCACTTCCTGCACATCATCCAGATCTTCCAGGGTATCGATCAGTTGCATGATTTTTTCGGCATCCTCCAGTGATACATCGGTGGTAGTGGCAGGTTTCTCGATCACTTCCGCCTGCTCCGGCTCGTGTCCGGCAGCCATCATGGCTTCTTTCACCGAGAGAAAATCTTCAAATGACGTGGCCACACTGATACTGCCATCCTCATTAGTTTCCACATCATCGGCACCTACCTCCAGCGCCGCTTCCATAATCGCCTCTTCATCGCTGCCCGCGGCAAACGTCAGCAAACCCATACGGGTAAACATAAAGGCCACCGAACCATCGGTGCCCAGATTGCCACCCGAGCGGGTGAATGCATGGCGCACCTCGGAAACCGTGCGATTGCGGTTGTCGGTCATGCAATCCACCATCACCGCCACACCCGCCGGACCATAACCTTCGTAGCGGATTTCCTCGTAAACCACGTCATCATCGCCACCAGTACCACGCTTAATCGCACGCTCGATGGTATCGCGGGTCATATTCGCGCCCAGCGCCTTGTCCACCACCAGCCGCAAACGCGGATTGGCGGCGACATCACCACTAATTTTGGCGGCAACGGTAATCTCACGGATTAACTTGGTAAAAATCTTACCACGCTTCTTGTCCTGCGCCGCTTTGCGATGCTTGATATTCGCAAATTTACTGTGGCCCGCCATAAAACCTCTTATTGAATCTGACTATTTCTTAAGTTTCAGTTGACTATAAAAAACCAAACATTTTTTTCTTTTTAACTTTAACACCGTGTTTCTCAAGCTCAGCAACATCATCCACATTCAGGTACTCATTTATTTCTTGTGCAAGCACGCCAAGATGAGAAGCATAATTCACCCATCGTTTCCGGGAGCTCTTATAAATCGGTTGACGTACCTGCCAAACACTAGCTGTAGAAATCGCACGTGAATTTTTATTAAATTCCAGACATCTATCATCCCATGGCAAACCACAAAACTCTAAAATTCGACGACTGTGATTCTCAAAATCATCGACTAAATCTTCATAGTTAATGTCAAAAATCACTCCTTCAGGAAGCACGGTCCGCCAATAAGCCATCGCTTGCTCATAGAGGCGATAACGCGCTGCTAGCCACTCAACATCATAGGTTTCCGGTAAATACTCAAATGGCTGAAAATAACAAGATAAACATGAATCAAGTGGATTACGCATTGCGTGAATAATTTTTGCATTGGGAAATAACATATGTATAAGCCCAAGCACCAGGAAGTTATCGGGCATCTTATCCACTATATGTATTGCACCTTTCCTTGATTGACAAAGAACCTGCAAATACTCATCCGCATATTGAGCAAGATTCTCTTTATTCAATTTTTCCGATATTGCCTTTTTCGATATATCACCCTCCATAACAATTTTATTATGCAAGGTCGTAACGTAGGTTAATTCTCCTGCTCCTTCTGCATCAGGGTGACTCGCAATCAGCTGCTCTATCAACGTCGTACCTGATCTAGGCATACCCACGACAAAAATAGGAATATCAGATTCGCTTCCATACAAATCTTTATGTCCTATTCGGCTTTTTGTATAAATGTTTTTAGCTTTTTTAAATCGCTCCGATAATACGGTTGGTCTAATACCAGACTTCCCTAAAAGATTCGCTTGTTTATAATTTTCAAAAGCCTTATCCCATTCCTTCAAATCATCATACATCTTGCCCAAACTAAAATGCATCAGGGAACGATTCCTCGTTGACATTTCTCTCCTAAGAAGCGTTTTTTCAACTCTTTGAATAAATTCCTTATCTTCCGGGGAAAACTTTTTTGTTCTGACCAGTACCAAATATATAAGTCCATTAGAATCGTCCATTGCAAGCGCTTTCTCCAGATAAGAAATCGCCTCATCCATACGACCCATTCCTGCCAGCACGCCGCTAATTGGCAGATGGTGGCGAGCACTTGATTCGAGCCGTAAAAGTTTTTTCGCATACTTCAAAGCATCTTCATGTCTACCTATCTTAGTTAAGACATGAACAAGATCAATATAAGTATTGGTAACACTAGGCTTAAGCTCAACCGATTTTTCATATAACCTGGCAGACAGAACAAAATCGCCTTTATCATTTGCAATTCTTGCACGAAGAGCATGTACTACTGGTAACTTTGGATTTAATTCGATAGCCTTTTCACTGAGTTCAGTTGCTGACTGTATCCTCTGTAACTTATAATGAACAGCCGCAAGAAATGAATACACATCAGCATTTTCAGGCTGTAGCTCTTTAGCTCTAGAAAAACAATAATCGGCAACTATATATTGTTCCAATTGAATCGCAAGCTGTCCATATTGCATTAATGATTCCAGATCGTCTATTTTTTGGACATCTATTTCGTCAAATATTTTCTCAGCTTCTTCAACATTACCCTTTTCAAATAACCGAATAGCTTTATTAATCTGCTCACGCATCAAAAACCCTACCTGTGACCATAATAAATTATTTTTCTAGCTCCACAAATCTTAAGATATGATCTGATTTTACGGTGTATTCAACATAACTATTTCGTTAATCTGCTTAACTACATCCTTCTCAAAGCCCAATTCCTCTAATCGAGCTTTAAATTTTAAATGCAATCTTGCTTTACCATACACACCTAATTTATTTACAAGTTTAAATTGAATTATATTTTTAACAGCGCTTTGAATTTCTCGCTGCATTTTATTACTTATGTCCTTTTTTTCTTTCTTATCAGAAAAACCTTCAAAATATTTCTTTGCCTCTGACGGATGGATTTTACCGTATAACTCATTTGCCAACTCACTGGCGAACATATCGATAATATTATTATTTTTCCAAAAAAATATACTCATATTAAAACCGGGCTTCTAATTAAAGTTCACTTACAACCTTGAATGAGGTTATATGGTATACACGCATTGTTCAAGATTAACCAATTAAATATTCAAGATGTCCTATGCCACACTGGAGTCAGGAATAACGGTCAATGTCTCATCATCAAACTTACCCGCACGCAAGAAAATAATGACCTGCTGCGCCACCTCCGAGGAAAATAATATCGCCATATGGCTGACCGGCATCATAATGCAGTCCGTCGCCCCCTTGAGCAGTGTTTCTTCGACCGACACGGTGCCATCGTGCGGCAGATCCAGCCCGCCAACGATCAGCCCCACGCCCAGTGGGAATGTGCCTGAAATTGTGCCAATATCGCACCATCCCCGCCATGCAGGCACATCGCCACCCAGACCCCGCTCCATACTCTGCCCCAGCATCCAACGAGTTAATGGAATGCTATTCAGTCGCCGGGCCACCACACTGCCATTCACCGGACTTGCCAGCAAAACAATACGACCTTTTTTAGCAAACGGAAATTGGTCAAACAGATGCATCAGCACGATACCACCCAGACTGTGACCGATAAAATGCACAACAGGGGCATCAATCGTTTCAGTAAACTCGTGCAGACGAACCGCAGTTTCGGCCAAAGACTTGCCCCAGACATGATATTTAAAGACATGGCACTCGTAACCGGCACGCTCCAGATTCCGGCGTAATCGCCAGAATTCCAGACCATTCATCCAGATACCATGTACTAAAACGACCACTTCACGCATGAAGAGAAGTTTAGCCGAGGCACGGCTTTAAAGGGAGATTTCCAGCGGGATGAGTGAAATTTCATCCATCTGATTAACATCCTGACACCCAGATTTTTAAACCTGGCAACGGTAACAAAGAAGTTTTAAGGCGAAACTCTCAGCATCCGCTCCAGCGCAACTTTCGCCTGCTGCGCGACATCTGCCGGCACACTCACCTGATTGAACACATTACCCTCAAGCAGATTCTCCAGTACCCACAACAAATGCTGCGGGTCGATGCGGAACATGGTCGAACACATGCACACGGTCGGTGACATGAAATGCACATTCTTGCCCTGATGGTGGAACTGCTCGTGCAGGCGATTGACCAGATTCAGCTCGGTACCGACCAGCCAGCGGCTACCCGGCTCGCTGTCGGCAATAGTTTTGATGATGAACTCGGTAGAGCCGACATAATCTGATTTCTGGCAGACTTCAAACGGGCTTTCCGGATGCGAGATGACTTTGGTTTCCGGGTATTTTTCCTTGAACTGGTCAATCTGCTCGGGCTTGAACATCTGGTGCACTGAACAAAAACCTTTCCACAGAATGATTTTGGCCTTGCGAATTTGTTCCGGCGTCAGACCACCCATGGGCAGGTCATAATCCCAGATCACCATTTCATCCAGCGGGATCCCCATGTTAAAACCGGTGTTACGACCCAGATGCTGATCGGGAAAGAACAACACTTTTTCACGCTGTTCAAAACAGCTTTCCAGTACGTGTAGGGCATTGGTCGAGGTACAGACAATACCACCGTGGCGACCACAAAAAGCTTTCAGGTCAGCGGCAGAATTAATGTAGGTGACCGGCGAGATAGTCTCATCTGGATCGAGCACCTCAGCCAGTTGCTGCCAGGCGTTTTCGACGTGGCGCAGATCGGCCATGTCAGCCATCGAACAGCCTGCCGCCAGGTCGGGCAGAATAGAGATTTGATCCGGACGTGACAGAATATCGGCGACTTCGGCCATAAAATGCACACCACAGAAAACGATATATCTGGCTTTCGACTGCGCAGCTGCACGCGACAGTTTTAACGAGTCACCGGTGAAATCGGCGTGTTTAAACACCTCATTACGCTGGTAATGATGACAGAGAATAACCAGCTGATCGCCGAGTTTTTCTTTTGCCGCAACAATACGTGCCTCGCATTCCTGATCATCGAGCAGTGTATAAGCTTGTATGGCTATGGTCATCAATTACACCTTTTCATTCGGCAAAGTTTCGGCTCAAAAAGTTTAACTGGAAATCAGTCTACTCTTCTTTGCTCTCGACTTTACGCAAACGCAAATTCAGTTCTTTCAGTTGCTCCGCAGACACCGGTGCCGGCGCCGAGGTTAATGGACAGGCCGCAGACTGGGTTTTCGGGAAAGCCATGACGTCGCGGATAGAGCGCGCGCCCGACATCAGCATGACCAGACGATCCAGACCAAAAGCCAGACCCGCATGGGGCGGACAGCCATATTTCAGTGCAGTCAGCAGGAAGCCAAATTTTTCTTCGGCCTCTTCATCACTGATGCCCAGTATTTTCAACACCGAGGCCTGCATGTCCGCATCGTGAATACGCACCGAACCACCGCCCAGCTCGGTACCGTTGAGCACCATATCATAAGCACACGACAAAGCCGCACCGGGGTCTTTTTCCAGCTCTTTGGGATCACCGATGGAAGGCGCGGTAAATGGATGATGCAAGGATGTCCACTGGCCTTCTTTGTTGCGCTCGAACATCGGGAAATCGACCACCCAGAGCGGTGCCCAGACACCTTCGACCAGACCGGTGCCCTGGCCGACTTTAATACGCAGCGCGCCCATCGACTCGTTGACCACGTTCGCATCACCCGCGCCGAAGAACAGGATATCACCTGATTTGGTGTCGGTTTTTTCGAGAATCGCAGTAATGGCTTCATCCGGCAGGAATTTCACAATTGGTGACTGCAGGCCTTCACGGCCGGCAGCGACATCATTGACCTTGATCCAGGCCAGGCCTTTAGCACCGTAACGACCGACAAAATCGGTATAACCGTCGATATCCTTGCGTGAAATCGAGGCGCCATTGGGCACTTTCAGCACGACAATGCGACCATGAGGGTCGTTGGCCGGGCCGGAGAACACCTTGAATTCAACGTCCTTCATAACATCAGCCAGGTCGACCAGCTCCATCGGAATGCGCAGATCCGGCTTGTCCGAACCATAACGCAGCATGGCGTCTTCATGAGTCATACGCGGGAACGGGTTCGGCAAATCCACATCCAGCACTTCTTTAAACAGGCCGCGCATCATGTCTTCGTTCAACTGCATGACGTCTTCTTCGTACATAAACGAAGTCTCGATATCGATTTGGGTGAATTCGGGCTGGCGATCGGCACGTAAATCTTCATCACGGAAACAGCGCACGATCTGGTAGTAGCGATCCAGTCCCGACATCATCAACAACTGCTTAAACAACTGTGGCGACTGCGGCAGGGCAAAGAAACTGCCGGGATGGGTGCGGCTGGGCACTAGATAATCACGCGCGCCTTCCGGTGTCGCCTTGGTCAGCATCGGCGTTTCGATATCCAGAAAGCCGCGCTTATCGAGAAAGTAACGAAGATACGCGGTGACGTCACTGCGCAACCGGATGCGCTTCTGCATTTCATCACGGCGCATATCAATGTATCGATAACGCAGACGCAGGTCTTCATTTACATCATTCTCATCCAGCTGGAACGGTGGTGTTTCCGAGGTATTGAGTACCTTCAGATCCAGCGCCAGCACTTCAATTTTGCCAGTGACCAACTTGGGGTTGACCGCGGACTCGTCCCGGGCGCGCACACGGCCCTTCACCTGCAGCACATACTCATTACGAATACGCTCGGCCATCTGGAAAATCTCGGCACGATCAGGATCGAACACCACCTGCACAAGGCCTTCGCGATCACGCAAGTCGATAAAAATCACTCCACCATGGTCACGACGACGGTTAACCCAACCGCACAATGTAACTTCCTGATCTGAAAACTCTTCGGTAACTTTTCCGCAATAGTGACTGCGCATGATGGATCCAATTGAAAGGTGAGAAAATGGGGGTGAATGTTACGGCCTAGCGGGCTTTCAATCAAGTCTGACCACTGTAGACGATGAAAACATCCAGTTCGCAAAATGGCGTGATAAGCTTCGCCCATGTCATTAAATACAATAACTTCACCAATCAAAAGCGTGCTCATCACCGGCTGCTCGACCGGCATTGGTTACTGCGTGGCCAGGGGATTGCAGGCACGTGGTTACCGTGTGTTCGCCACCGCCCGGCGCACAGAGAGCGTTGCCACGCTGAATAATGAAGGACTGGAAAGCCTGCAACTGGATCTGGATGATTCTGAATCCATTCGCACCGCAGTGGCCGAAATCCTGCAACGCACCGGTGGCGAGCTGTATGCGCTGTTCAATAACGGCGCTTACGGCATTCCCGGTGCGGTCGAAGACTTATCCCGGGACACCTTACGCACCCAGTTTGAAACCAATGTGTTCGGCTGGCAGGAACTGACCAACCTGATTATTCCGGTGATGCGCCGTCAGGGTTACGGGCGAATCATCCAGAACAGCTCGGTACTCGGCTTTGTCGCCATGCCCTTTCGCGGCGCCTACAATGCGACAAAATTTGCCATTGAAGGCCTGAGCGACACACTCCGCCTTGAATTGAAAGAGACTGACATTCACATTTCGCTGATCGAGCCCGGCCCGATACTGAGCCAGTTCCGCGCCACTGGCGTTAAAATGCTGGAGAAACATATCGACATTGAAAACAGCATTCACCGTGACAGATATCAAAGCGTACTGAAAAGACTCAAAAAAGAAGGCCCTGCGGTTCCCTTTACCCTGCCACCCGAAGCCGTACTCGACAAGGTGATTCACGCGCTGGAAGCACGCCGACCCAGAACTCGTTACTATGTCACCGTGCCCACTTATCTATTTGGCTACTTGAAAAGAATATTACCGGATCGATTAATGGATAAAATGCTGGCTGCAGCAGGCGGTGGCGGTAAGCGCTAAAAATACCATTTATCGATGTATCCACTGCCTCCCGTAAAAAATTTGAATATCATCATGCTGTCAAAGCCGCTCTGGAAAAATATTGAACCCATTTTTTATTTTCTGAATGAGGATCAATTTAGGATTATAAATAACATCTACAAACATAATACAGGTGATCAGATTTTTATAGGTATCTCAAAACTCATATAAATAATTTGTGATCACAACAATCCAGGCCAGCCGGGTAATGATAAACCTTGCATGTTATTGAAGATAATTTAGATAACAACATGTCTTCATTCGCTTACCCCAAAAATTTTTCTGACACGTCGGAAATAAAAATCGTCATTGCCATATTAAAGAAAGCAGAACTCATCAACTCTCTTTGATAATGATTTGTTTTTAGTTTAGAATCTCGCCCTCAAAGTCAACACTGCAATGACCAAAAGATTTCAAATCTCTCGTGCACTTCACCCAGCTAAAATCAGATTCATGACGCGCCAGAACGACCGGTCATCCTGGCATATTCTCTCAGTTCTACTCCTTACTCTATCCACGCATTTAAATGCTGAAAGCCTTACGCTCTTCAAGGGACAAGGTGCTGACACCGATTTTCTGGAAATGCCAAGTGATATTATCAACAGAAGATCAATAATGGATCCAACTTTCTTCTGGGGTATAAACTACAGTCAAAAAATTCAGGTTGAAAACAAAACCAGATTCAACCAGCTCCTAAAACCGGAATGGGAAACCCAAATAACGAAACATAGTGGATTACAAAATAACTATGAAGCACACATAGCCTTATTGTTACGCACTCGTAATTTCCAGCCAGCCTCATTTAATGTTAATTTTGCCGCTGGAATAGGGCCTTCCTATGCATTTAGCACCCCAACTTATGAAGATGGCCCAGATGGCAAACCTAACAATGGCAAACCCAGTAGTGGTCAATATCGCTTCCAAAGTTACATGGTTTACGAAATTGAGCTATCTTTACAGAGCTTGCCTGATTGGAAAATACCAATACGCATTCACCACCGCTCAGGCATTTACGGAATCGTTGCTCCACCCAAAGTTGGTTCTAACTTTTTTGCGATAGGCCTTCGACACAATTTTTAGGATTATATTGAATGACACATTTTGACGTTTTTAACGGTGATGCTGATGGCATCTGCTCCCTGCAGCAACTTCGTTTATCCAATCCTATAAAAAGCACGCTAATTACGGGCGTTAAACGGGACATATCTCTCCTTGACCGTGTTTATGGTAATGCAGGTGATCAGGTCACTGTATTAGACATTTCTCTGGATAAAAATAGAACTAACTTACAAAATCTCTTAACCAAGGGCTTCAAGATTGAGTATTTCGACCACCATTTTGCAGGTGAAATACCTATGCACCCACAACTTTTTACCAAAATCGATACTTCAACCAATATCTGCACCAGCCTGCTGGTCAATAACCACCTGAAAAACGCTCACTTGCCATGGGCAGTGGTCGGTACTTTTGGCGACAATCTTCATGCCAGTGCTCAATCGGCAGCCGACCCACTCCAGCTAAGTGAAATACAGCTTGAAAAACTCTGCAATCTGGGTACCTACCTGAACTACAATGGTTATGGTGTAGAGCTCTCTGATCTGCTTTTTCACCCTGATCAGCTTTATCTAAAACTTCAGCCTTATGAAAATCCTTTTGATTTTATTGATTCTGAACCTGCCTATATGCAACTACAGGAAGGTTATCTTAGTGATATGGCTGCCGCTTCAAAACTCCATCCTGAATTAGCTGAACAACATATAGCACTGTATATTTTGCCCGACCTGCCCTGGGCCCGTAGAGTCAGTGGCGTATTTGGTAATCAGCTAGCCAGAGAAAATCCAGATCGAGCACATGCACTACTCACTGAGTTAAGCGATGGTGGTTATCGCATTTCAGTTAGAGCACCGCTCAATAAAAAAGAAGGTGCAGACACACTTTGTCGTGAATTCCCCACTGGAGGTGGTCGCAAAGCCGCAGCTGGCATTAACCACCTCCCAATTGATCTATATTCACGGTTTATCGATAAATTCAGAGCCGCATATCAATGACCTTATTCCGTCTTAATATGATTCTGATACTATCAACCTGTTACCTGACCATTTCGCCAGATAGCTAATAAATGGAAAATTGTATCACCTGACACCGTAGCGTCTTCGGTTAACTGTCAGGAGAAAATTTCGAGCAACAAAAATCAATATCTCAATAAAATACTGATGAAATCTCACTCAGCAGTAACCTTTTCCAAAGGAATACTAAGCATCCCTTACCTTGGTAGCCTCCTTAATGTCGATTCAATTTCGAAAAAGAGCCGTTTTTTCTCACGATATACCCGAAAAGAAAATAATGAAATTGTTATCGGTTGGGGATTAAAAGCAAATACTGGCATCTCACAACAATACGCCGCATCTAATAATCTTCCTTATCTAACTTTGGAAGATGGTTTTCTTCGCTCTATTGGCCTGGGGGTAGACAACTGCCCACCCCTTTCAGTAGTAATAGATGATCTGGGCATTTATTACGATGCCACTCGCCCATCTCGTCTTGAGAAATTACTTAATAACAAATTTGATGATGTACCAGAGCTACCTCCTTTTAATACTCTGCATCATTACGCCAACGGTATTTCAAATCCCCTGGATAATGAAGAACTAATTTCAAGAGCACGGCAATGTATCAAACAGATCATTGATAACCAACTTTCAAAATATAACTCAAGTCCGGAACTTATCCTTGAGCCAACAGATAAACAACGTATTCTGGTTGTAGATCAGACCTCAGGCGATCTCTCTATTCAACACGGTCTGGCAACATCAGAAAGTTTTACACAAATGCTGGACGTCGCCTTAGCGGAACATCCTGAGGCTGAAATTCTGGTTAAAATTCACCCCGATGTCGTTGCTGGAAAAAAACACAGTCATCTATTGCAGGCCGGCACGCACCCACGTGTTCATCTCCTAAATACCGACTGCAACCCGATCGCTCTGTTAAAACAGATCGACCACGTTTATGTAGTTACTTCACAGCTTGGGTTTGAAGCTCTCATGGCCGGTAAACCGGTGACCTGCTTCGGCGCTCCTTTCTATGCAGGTTGGGGATTAACCGATGACAGAATACAGCTAGCCAGACGCTCCCAAAAACGTACCCTTGAACAGTTATTCGTCGCAGCCTATATGCTTTATAGCCACTACCGGGACCCCGAAACGGGCGAACCATGCGAAATAGAACGGATAATTGATCACCTTGCACTTCAGCGATGCTATTTTATTGAAAACAGTGGTGTTCTCTACTGCTACGGCTTCACCCTGTGGAAACGCGGTTATGTTCGCCGCTACCTACAATCCCCCTGGAATCAAATTCACTTTGTCAGCAGCGCCTGGCAAATCAGACGTCGACTACCGCAAAAAGATGCACATCTTGTAGTTTGGGGAGCTCGTGAGAGCGAATCGATACTCAAACTATCTAAAAAATATCATATTCCGATTTGGAAAATGGAGGACGGTTTCTTACGCTCTGTGGGTTTAGGCTCAGATCTAACTGCCCCGGCATCTCTGGTTCTGGATAAAAAAGGAATTTATTTTGACCCTGGTCAGGCAAGTGATCTGGAAACCATACTGCAAAATAACGTATTTTCTGCTGATGAAATTCAACGTGCACAGTTAATAAAAAAGACACTGATCCATTCAGAAATCAGCAAATATAACGTCGGTGAAAGAAAAACACTGGTCCACTCCGCGAAGCCAGGACAGCGCATTATTCTGGTTCCGGGTCAGGTTGAGGGCGATGCATCAATTCGCCTGGGCTGTACAGATATCCGAACTAACAATCAACTCCTTCAGGCCGTCAGGGAAAATGCCCCCGATGCTTACCTCATCTATAAACCTCATCCAGATGTGTTGAGCGGCAATCGAAAGGGACTCAAAAAAACGGGTGATTCCCCAAACTTTGATCAGTTGGTTACCGATATCAGTATCTCGCGATGTCTGGATAATATTGATGAAGTCCATACCATGACCTCTCTTGTCGGTTTTGAGGGCTTGCTTAGAAACAAGCAGGTGACCACCTACGGGCTTCCTTTCTATGCTGGATGGGGACTAACCAATGATAAAAACAAGCTGGAAAGGCGCAGCAGAGTCCTCACAATAGATGAATTGGTGGCCGGTTGTATGATAGGCTATCCGCGTTATATTAACGTGCGATCAGGGACATTCTCCAGCCCTGAAACAACCATCAAAGCACTTGAGCAACAGCGATCAATGGCAACAAATGAGACCCAGATTATCTCTTCAATACACAGCCGTATGGTTAGGAAACTGATGAACCTTATCCAGGGATTGATGAATGGCAAGTAATATCTTATTGCTTCAGGGCCCAATGGGGCCATTTTTCAGACGCTTTGCCAGAGATCTGGAAGAGTCGGGCAACACCGTCTACAAAATAAACTTCAATGCTGGAGATAGTTTCTTTTTTAACACCAAAAATAGCAAAAACTATACAGATACCATTGAGGACTGGCCAAAATATCTGGAACAAAAACTCAAAAAATGGGAAATCAATGCCGTTTATTTATTTGGTAATGAGCGCTCTTACCATAAAAAAGCCCATGAAATAGCACGTGAACATTCTATTGATGTTTTTGTATTCGAAGAAGGTTATCTTAGGCCGCACTACATTACTCTGGAAAAGGATGGCGTCAATGGGCACTCATCCATTCCTAATAACCCCGAAGCCTACAACAATATTAAAGAAACAAAAAAGGAAAAACCCACACCTGTACCTTACTCATTTCTGCACACAGCTTATTTTGCCATACTCTATTATTTAACCGCATGGCGTGGTCGTGATCGTTTTCCGCACTACATACATCACCGTGCTTTTAATCCATATAACGAAACAGCTATCTGGTTACGTGCGGGCTATAGAAAACTATATTACAAAATAGCCGAACACGGAATTTTAAAAAAACTAATAACCAAACATTCAAAACAGTATTTTCTTGTGCCGCTTCAGGTTCACAATGATGCACAAATAAAAACATGGTCATCAGCACCTTCCGTAGCCGCATTTATAAGAAGAGTCATCTCATCTTTTTCAAAACACGCACCAAAAGGCCATCTTCTAGTTATTAAACACCATCCACTAGATAGGGGTTATACGGACTATACCAATATAATAAAAAAATTAGCGCGTAAATTTGATTGTGAAAAGCGAGTTATTTATATTCATGACCTGGCTCTTCCATTATTGCTCGATCATGCCAAGGGTACTGTACTGCTAAATAGTACAGTTGGAATATCTTCCATATTACATGGCACACCAGTTAAAACATCAGGACACGCCGTATACAATATAGAAGGACTTACCTTTCAAGGAAGGATAAATGAATTCTGGAAAAACCCGGGTAAAGTGGATAAAAAGCTAAACCGGAGATTCAGAAACTACCTCATAGATACAAACCAGATCAACGGAAATTTCTATCGAAAAATTTCGTCTTTTAAAAATCACTGCGGCATCGATTACAAACACCTCAACAAACTCACGTGCGCACCATATAGCACGACTCATTCTACGACAAAAAAATCTGAAATTAACTCCCCACAATCTCACGTTCCTGCAACAAGTCAATAACCCTTTCACCTACCCAGCGGATGTTCTCTACATAATCTCCAGTAGAAAAATTTAAATGTTAATTGAAAATAAGTGTTCTGCATTTACATTTCACCACCTACACAAAAAACATTAAGAACTCCAATTTTCATCTTTGCTGATATCAGCATAACCACGTAACGCCGCACTACCCAACTCAATCATTTTCACCTCAGCATTATGCAACATTCTCTGCCGTAGTGAATCATCTTTAGCCAGACTCAAAATAGCCTCCACCCATGCCTCTTGTTCCTGCGCTACAACTACTCCATCAACGCCATGATTTACTACCTCGACACAAGCAGATTCAGTTGAATAAATACCCACAGCACCACAACATGTAATATCAAAAAACTTAGTATATGAACGTGCTCGATTAAATGGCGAATCAAGCAGAGGTACCAGACCAATATGTCGACCCGACATCAAAAGAAAAGTTTGATAAGCAGGCCATTTCATCGGATGCACTACAGTCGTACGTGGAAGGCCTCGATATCGACGATACACATTACTCCCGCCTATAATTTCAAAGGTAATCCGATCATCACGTTGCAGCACCTGTTCGATTACCGGCTTCAACCAGAGAATCTCTGCCTCATGTGAAGCTGAGCCATGATAAAAAATCCGACATACGTCAATTGAATCAACCCGAGGAGAGGGTAATACCAATTGTGGCTGCCATTGAATATATTTCTGCTGTAGATAAGGCGTAGACACCCATAACTCAGCCTTATTTTTCTGCAACCACATTTTATGCCGAGCTGACAATCGTGCTAACTTAAGGCGATAGCGCAGTGACATGCCAGCGGAAGCGCTGGAATCAAGCACATCATCATCCATGAAAAATATCAAACCACGAAGTTTTGATCGATGCTTTGAAATTAACTTCAACCAATCAGGTGATATATAACGAACAAATACTACTAGTGCATTCTTCAAATTATCAGCCGCCGGTAGATCATTAAAACCACAACGAACAACCTTAAGATCAGCCGATAAAAGCACAGGAAGAACAAAATAATCTGTAGATGGGTTACTTAGTTCTTCGACCAAATAAACAATTTGATTACCATCGCGGCCGTATTGAGAGAAATCTACAGTCAATTTTAGCGCGCCCCTTTCATATTATCTTCACGTCCTATTACTTCAACGAGAAATCTTCATGTATAAGAGTCAAATTAGGATTGTAAGCTGGATCAATGTCTAATATTTGCCCCCATTTTTCACGCATATATTTGGCCTCACGTTGAGCTCGTAATCGTTTTTTATTGGTATTATCAGCTCCACGTGAAACCGACTCATGATGATAGAGCTCAGCGTATGGAGTCCATAGATTGCGAAATCCCGCCTCGCGTACTTTAAGACAGAAATCCACATCATTAAAAGCCACTGCCAGATGCTCTTCATCCAACCCACCGACCTGTTCAAAAATTGCCTTGCGAACCAGCAGACAGGCCCCCGTGACTGCAGAAAAATTCTGTACCAACTTCAGGCGTGAAAAATAGCCATGCTCACTACGACTAAAATACTTATGCGCATGCCCGGCCACGCCACCGAGCCCCAGAATTACACCAGCATGCTGTACCGTTTCATTGGGATAATAGAGTTTGGCGCCAACACAGCCAATCGCCTCGCGACAAACATGAGAAACCATCTCATCCAACCAGTCCGGGTTAATAACCTCAACATCATTATTAACCAGACCCAGAATACTGCCCTTACTTTTTGTAGCACCAAAATTATTGATGGCCGAATAATTAAAAGGGTAATCCCATGCATGCACCGTAACCCGCTTGTCAGCAGTGATCGTTCGCAGGTATTTCAGAGTATCCGGACAACGACTCTGATTATTTAAAATAATAATTTCATAATGATCATAAGTGGTCTTTTCCAGAATAGAATTCACACAACGCTTCAGTATCTCGTATCCATCGCGGGTTGGAATTATCAGACTCACCAATGGCCTTTCTTCAGGAATAGGCCAATGTACCCGGTAAGTATTCAGAAGCGGCCCCGGCTTCACCACAATGTTACTGGCACTTTGTGAAAAATAGTGAGTGAGCACATCAACACCAGCCATAGTAGTATTGTTTTGCTCCACTGGCCGCTCGACAATGGATCTCGCCACGGCTCGACAGTGATACAGTATCTCTGGTATATGGACGATTTGCTCATCCTGTAATTGAGATGCACATCGTAATAAAAGATCATGATTATAACTTTCTTTAAAGGCTTCTCTAAAGCCACCAACTGCATTCACAAGGTCAGACTTATAAACACAAAGATGCGAAATATAATTTTGTGACAATAACAGATCAGTGTTCCATCCGGGCTTAAAGCATGGATCAAATCTACGGCCCTCAACATCTATCTTATCCTCGTCGCTATACAACACGCCCGCTTCTGGCTGATCATTCAATACCTGCACCACTTTCAAGAGTGCATGTTCAGCAAGTAAATCACCATGATCAAGCAAAGCGATGTATTCACCAGTAGCTAAAACTAACGCACTATTGCTCGCTGCTACAACATGTCCCTTTAATTGACGAAACTCAAACAGAATTTTCTCATCTCGAGCAGCATACTCCTCGATCAATGATCTCACATGAGCTGACGTCGATGCATCATCTGCAATACAGAGCTGCCAATGAACATAGGACTGCTTCAGTACAGACTCAATACACTCTCTAAGGTGATTTACATCTGTATTATAGATTGGCAACAGTACAGAAATAATTGGCCTAAATGAGAGAGAGTCCAGTATTGTCGTAACTGTTTTTTCACACGGTAAGCGTGGTTTTTCTGTCTGCTCAATCCAGCTGCTATAGCTACGAGTTGCACAACGTTTTGCAAAGGTCTCATCATACCGCTTCAATGCGATCTCCCTCCAGTGCAAATCAGCAACTCGCGCCTCAGCTTTGATTTTCTTCATTACCTCCATCTTCTGATGCCCACGATAGAAATGATGCATATTCGCCAATCGTTGTGTTAACTGGTTATGCGCGAGCCAGGGCATGAGCCAGGTAAAACGGAAATGGTGAATAGTAAATTTCCCCTTTGATTCAAGCGGCTGAATACAAATTGCTTTAAGGGTCGCAGAAAAGTAACAAAGTCTTCTGGCTATACGGCCGGCACGTAAGGGTAAAACAATGCTTTCTTCATCTCTAAAACCATGCCCTGTATCAAAATAAAAACGGGCCAAGGCACTCGGTGTATTATGTTCCAGGGAGAGTTCCAGCATATTCCAGCCACGAGATGGCAAACGCCCCCCCATGAAAAACTGAGGATTATCGCCGATGGAATGCCAGGCAAACGTTTCATTATTCAAAGGAATAAGATTGTTAATGACCCGAAGTGACTTCACCATATACTTTTTAATGCTCCGCCTTCCAGATACGTATCGCTAACTCGACTGCATCTTCATAACGAGGCTTTGACAATTCAATTTTTTCAGGGTAATCAGAAAAATCCTCCGAGAACAATGTTTTTTTACGCTGAGGAAATACCTTGATCCTTAACCGTTCATTGCTTTCCTGGAACGGCTTATAAAATTTTATAGCCTCGTCGCGACTAGCTGGAATATTTTTGCCACGACATAACTTAGAAATAATCTGTGTCAATTTATCACGATCTTCGTTCTGTTCACCAACAATACTTCCAGGTAACTGACGATTTATCTCACGCAAAAAATCCACTCCCTTTGAATTAAGCGATTCATTTTCAGCTTCTGGAATTTGCTTACCTTCAGAGCTAATCGCACAAGCACCACAAAAATCCTGTACTAGATTACCCTGTATCCATTCCTCCGAAGAGAAAAGTCGAACCTGTATAGACTGCGAACCAAATACTGTGCTCCAATTATCATAAATAAGCTCATAATTAAAATAGTATGGTACATCACCTTTAATAGGCCTTGGAAATACAAATAGATCGGTATTACCACTTTTAATCTTGGTTGAATAATGACTCACTGCAACACGGTCTTGTCGACGTATATACATTACGACTTCAAATTTCTCTACCCACTCTTCTAGAAAACATTTCAATTGAGCAATATTTTTTTTATTGGTCAATCGGCTATGCATGTGTTCTGATGAAATAATTAACACATCTGCATCGGGATTCGCAGAAAACTCTAACGCCAATTTTTTTCGAAGATCTTCTCTATAGATATCTTGATCATCCTCCGATTCGATGCCGAGAAATTTTCCCACATCAGTCTTCCATGGCTCGTTATGTGCACAAACAACAAAATCCCACTGACTTCCTCCATCTTCACCCGTAATTGATGGGTACAGAACGCCATCCTGAAGAAATAGCTGTCGATTTTTTGTCAGAAATCGCTGTATACTCGAAGTCCCTGTTTTCTCAGTACCAATATGTAACACACAACGCTTAAATTTCTTTTGCGATTTTTGATTAATAGAATCTGTAACATTAAATTGCTTTGTGATTTTTCCAAGAGCAAATCGTAACTTACTAATCAACATTAAGAATCTCTATTTACTCTCTAAAGCATTCCTGATTATCCAGAAACCATTGGTAAGCATTATGCAGTCCATCCTCAAGTGAAATCGATGCCTGCCAGCCCAAAGCTCGTAAACGTGAGACATCCATCAGTTTACGTTTTGTTCCATCAGGCTTACTACTATCAAAGCTCAACTTACCAGTAAAACCGGTGACACGAACAATCGTCTCTGCTAGCTCCCGTATAGTGCAATCCACACCCGTGCCCACATTAATATGAGACAGCATCGGTTCTGTGTTTGCTTTATAAATCTCACTATCCAGCTCCATGACATGCACACTAGCTGCGGCCATATCATCCACATGGAGGAACTCACGCATCGGTGTACCACTACCCCAGATCACCACCTCTTCAGCATTGGCTTGTGCCGCCTCATGAAAACGACGCAATAGTGCCGGGATGACATGACTATTCTCTGGATGGAAATTATCATTAGGCCCATAAAGATTGGTCGGCATAACACTGCGGTAATCACGACCATACTGGCGATTGTAACTCTCACACAGTTTGATACCTGCAATCTTGGCGATGGCATATGGCTCATTGGTCGACTCAAGCACACCAGTGAGCAACGCACTTTCCCTCATGGGTTGCTCCGCCAATTTAGGATAGATACAGGAAGAACCAAGAAACAATAACTTCTGCACACCCACCAGATGTGATGCATGCACAATATTGGCCTCAATCATCAGATTTTCATAGATAAATTCAGCAGGGAAGGTATTGTTAGCATGGATACCGCCCACCTTTGCCGCAGCCAGATACACTTGATCGATATTTTCTTTCTCAAGAAACTGATGAACAGCGACCTGATCTAATAGGTTGAGCTCATCGCGACCACGGGTAATAATATTGTTATACCCCAGAGCCTGTAGTCGACGAACAATCGCCGAGCCCACCATCCCACGATGACCAGCCACAAAGACAGCCTGCGAACAATAATCAACCATTATCAATGCTCTGCTTGTATGGGTAACCCATAGCCATGCTGTTTTAACAAAGCATGGCGCTTAGCTTCGTGTAAATCTGTAGCCACCATCTCTGCACACATCTCTTGCAATGTGATTTCAGGCGACCAACCCAGAAGCTTTTTAGCCTTGGCCGGATCACCCAACAGAGTCTCCACCTCGGTAGGGCGGAAATAGCGTGGATCTACGGCAACAACCACATCTCCAACCTTTAAAGCTGGCGCATTGTCACCCTCAATAGCCTCAACAATCCCCTTCTCTTCCAGACCCTCACCCTCAAAACGTAAAGTGAGACCCAGTTCAGCAGCAGACATACGAATAAAATCGCGCACAGAATATTGAACACCCGTAGCAATCACAAAATCCTCCGGGTGATCCTGCTGCAACATCATCCACTGCATACGCACATAATCCTTGGCATGCCCCCAGTCACGTAACGCATCCATGTTGCCCATAAATATGCACTTCTCAAGCCCCTGTGCAATATTAGACAAACCACGAGTAATCTTACGTGTAACAAAGGTCTCGCCACGACGAGGTGACTCATGATTAAACAATATCCCGTTGCAGGCATACATGCCATAAGCCTCACGATAGTTAACCACAATCCAGTAAGCGTAGAGCTTAGCCACTGCATAAGGACTACGCGGGTAAAATGGAGTTTTCTCCGTCTGTGGTGTTTCCTGTACCAGACCAAATAATTCGGAGGTCGAGGCCTGGTAGAAACGCGTTGTTTTTTCCATCCCCAGTAAACGAATAGCCTCCAACAGGCGCAAGGTACCATTGGCCACCACATCTGCCGTGTATTCAGGCGAATCAAAACTAACCGCAACATGAGATTGCGCCGCCAGATTATAGACCTCGTCAGGTTGTATCTCTTTAAGAAGACGAGTCATGTTAGAACTATCCGTAAGATCACCATAATGAAGTATAAAGTGCTGATGATCCACATGAGGGTCCTGATAGATATGATCCACTCGTTGAGTATTAAAAGATGAGGCACGACGTTTAATTCCATGAACCTCATAACCTTTATCCAGAAGGAATTCAGCTAGATAAGAACCATCCTGGCCTGTAATACCAGTAATTAAAGCTTTTTTCATACAAACTCTACCCTTTTTAGTTTTAGACCTTCTCAAAAACGCCAATTATACAATATGAATGCGCATTTCTTCCTATTGTTACCCACCAGCCGAAATAAAGCTTATTTTTCTTCTGGAAAATCTGCTTCCTAGAAATTTGAAACTATTTGGCTCGGACAGCCTGCGGCCCATACAACGTCACTGAAGAGACATCCAATTGCTCTACAAAGCGTATATGCGACCACCGTCTGAACTGGTAACCAGTATTCTCCAAAACCCTAATCCCATCAAGAACAATGGTATTGCCATTTTGGTTAGATTGAAGATGAAACAAGGGCCAGTATTCTTTTCTTTTTATTCGAGGAGGAGATCTGAATGCAACTTCTTCTATCTCTCTTTGCGATAACAAGTCTGCAGGATCCGAACTAATTTCAAGTACAATCCATGAGTGCCTTCCAGCCGGATCATCAACTTCAACAACCACTTGAATAGCAGAATCCGGCTTAGAAAAGTCAGCTTTAATTTCCAAATACCGAAATGGGGTAAGCGAACGCTCATAATCAAGGAGCAGGTCGTGCTCCCCCAGCAACTCCTCTGGCAGCGTCATAAGCTTTAGATGCTCACCCATTTTAGTCTCCACAAGTTTCGCACCAAACCATCCCCAAGAAGCAAGGTTACTAGCGGTATAAACTTGACTGACTGGCTTAATACTATCCTTTGGATGCTCATTGAATAAAATAAGAGATTCACCTGGCGCAAGAAAGACTTCTCCCGTAACCTCATTTCCCTCCGAATCAAATTTCTTATCAATTAAGCGAATTTTTCCACCATACCCATCATCAGGAGAAACCACAACTAGACCATGTAAAAAATCGCGCTTATACAACCCCTTATCCACAACAAATGGATACAAAGCTGCACCCAAATTCATATTCCAGTCCGCATAAACATCCAATCCACCAGTGCGTCCTTTATGCGGAGGAACCTGAAAAGATGCATGATACTTAAAATAATCAAACTCTCGCTTACCCAGAAGAAATGAGGCAAAGAGATAGCGCTGCCAACGATAATCATCTTCATAATTTGAGTACTGCCATGGGCCACGTCCAAAAAACAAAATTGATTTGTTCTTAGGAAGAGAAGAGATAACGTGCAGATATGGCAAAATATCATTTGAAAAATCGTGAGACTGCATACCTGGATTCATTCCAAAATATTCAATTGCAACAGCATCAGCCTGCTCCAGCAACCTGGACTGATCTTCAATCTGACCTGGCGCAAAATTGAATAATCCATTGTAAACCAGCATATCATCACCCCCAACTGCTGCGCGTAACTCCATAAACAAATCATCCATACCTGCCGCATATTTTTCACAAAAACCAACCTTTGCCTGACATACTTTCGCCAACACTTTCGGCCTTATAGTTGGGGATCTTATTGCCCCATCTATCGCAAAACCATCAACCCCAAGATTAATCCTCTCAACCTTAAGGCGACTTACTAAATTTTTCCGCACGTCAGAATCAGTTATATCAAAATATTTAACATATCCATTATTTGTACTTCGTGTTTCGGCAAGAACATTCTCAATATCCACCCCATCGAGAAGACTTGCTTCTATACGCCCTTTTTGCGGTTTACGGTTAATCCAGGCATAGGACAGAACAGGTACTTGAGGGGCTTTCGTTTTAAGACTGGACACCACAGATGAAAATGTATACATATCAGAATGATGATTACGAGCTGCACGCAATACGATTAAATCAGCGCGAGCGCCGAGCTCACCCAAAACCTGATCATCAAATACCCTATTTGATCGCGGCTCAAGCCAAAATACAACATTCTCTTTTGCGCTTACTTCCGAATTTATTAAAATACTTAAAAAAAACAGCGAACACAAAAACCATATCAAATAAATCGATGCATATTTTACGATCGAGCCATTACAAGATGATGTTTTGCACATAACAAGTACCGAGAGGAATTAAATATTTCTTCAACATCTTAACACCCAATAAAGCATCTTCCATTTATATAGGAAATCATATATAAAAACAGAATAGAAATGGCATCTGGCAATACCGTTCAATTGGCAAAGTTAATGGAAATGTTAGAGCCTATTTAGATCAGGGCACAACCAGCAGCTATTTCAATTTATAGCAGAGCCCTGGAATATTTTAAGAGTACTTTTCACCTTACTCAGACAATAAACAAGCTGCAAAAAACAAACTAATAACTATAGCCACATCTCAACAACAAAGGCATCAATGCCTCATTAAGATTAGAGATAGTTTCAAGCTGCAACTTTCTGGCATGATCTCCTGGTGACACATTTCTAACATGCGCATTAACATTCTCAATTGTTGGCAAAATATCATGCTGTAATGCGATAGCATGTAATTCTTCTTTATCTAGAGTAAGATTATCCGGTAAGCCCATATCTCTACATAATGAGTTTACCCAATAATATTTTGAGAAAATAATATCTTCATACCGATAAATTGACACAGGAACGCCGGAGTCTTTAAGCTTATCCGCACCATCCAAAAGGCATTCTAGATTATAGGCAAGTCCTGTCCTATTGCGATAAGCAGCAATTTGCCGTTCACAAAAAGTATCCAGGTCCATTTGTAAGGCATTTTCCCTGTTTTTGAGGAATTGATCGCGCGCATCACCCTCACCAGGAAGCTTATGAGAAAAAATAGTCGAGTAGTACCGAGACACAAAGGCATCGCGTGGGTCACGAATCAAAACAATTACTCTAAGTGATTTTCCTGCAGCGACCTGGCTCAATGCATAAGTCTCGGCGAGCTCACCATAAACACGAAACCCAGACCAAACCACACCAAAATTGTTTGACATAAAAGCAATATTGTCAGGGTCACTTTCCCACTCATCTCTTTTGACACCTTTTGAAAAAAAGAAATTTGGTGGACTAAAGTATGAAATATTCTTTTTTTCACAAATGCTTTTTGCCATCTTATCTAACAAAGTACTTCCACTCTTATGAATAGAAAGCATAAGAACAGATGACTCAAGCCTATTTTCACCAACAACCTTCATATGTAACTCCTAATTTTAGTAATCCCTGAGCACCCCAGAGAACCATGGCTATAATGATCATACTCACACAACCATATACCTAATGTAATTTTAGACATCAACTATACATACCAACATTGGCATCATTTTGCACGAGAATACTTTTCGTATAAATTCAAAATAACTTTTTAAGTTATCCTATTAATATCTCATGCTCTTAAGTCCACAAATAACGACGTAACATTCAATCCAATTAAGTTAAAACATTAACCCAAACCTATAGCAAGCTAGAATAAAGCTCAATGTGAAGCATAGCCGAACGTTTAGGGTCATGCCATTCTGCAGCAGAAGACCTACATCGATTAATTAACTTAAAGGGATTCGCTTTCTCTGCTGAGTACAAAGCCCACAGAATACCATTCGCCATATCGTCACAGTCAAGATATTTTGCGATGTATCCATTTTCCTTATGCGACACAAGGTCAGTAACATTCCCGACAGGAAAGCTCACCACCGGAGTCCCGCACAACAAAGACTCGCCTACCGTTAACGGAGAGTTATCTTCTCTTGAAGGAAAAACAAAAACATCTGCAGCGGAGTAAGCCAATGACAATTGTGATTCATTATTAAGGTAACCTAGTGAATGCGTAGGTACTTTTAGATTAAGACTATCATTACCAAAGGTAATAACCTCAATATTGTTACATTTATATTTCTTACAATAGATATCAATAATATTTATTAAGAGATCACTACCCTTACGGTAATTTTTAACACCATCTGCCCCAAATAGTATAAGTTTTTTCTTTAAAGGCAATCCGAGTTTAATTCTTGCAACCATTTTGTTAATAGGAGAAAATCGTTCAATCGGAAAAGCATTAGGTATTACATGAATTTGTTTATTTTTAAATAAGGAGCTTTTTTTCGCGCACTCTGCCAACCAACCAGATGGGCAGACTATATGCATACATTTCAATTTACTATATACACGCTTTTTAATTTTCCATGCTTTATGAGCTATATCTGAACTACCACCGAGAAGAGGGCATTTCTTACATTCACGAATATATTCCTCGCAGCCCTCAGAGTAATGACAGCCCCCAGTAAAAGCATTCATATCAGCCAGCGTCCACACTACAGGCTTATTTCCAAGATGATCAGCTGCCCTGTCGTAGTCGAACATACCTACAACCCAGTGAAAATGAACAATATCCGACTGGTCAAAAACATTTGAAATATCTTGGAAATTCACAACTGAAAAAGGCAGCGAAAATAACTCTTTTGCCTGAAAGCCAGATGTACCTCTAACTGGTAGGATCGCCCCTTCACGCACAGCCCTCCAGACCTCAGCCTGTTTCGCCGAATCAACACCCGGTATTTTTGGAACAATTCTCTTTACATAGTTATGATTAGACTTAACTACAAGTGAATAAATCTTCGCATCTACACCAGCTTCACGCAGTGCAAAAACGCGTCTTTGCGTTCCGGTACCAGCACCACCGTGATCCATGGAACAAAATGTAGCCACACTTATTTCACTTCCCTTTATAGAATGTTCAGACTGTACCTGATTGATTTTACTTGTAACATTTTTGATAGGTATTTTTCCTAAAATTGACTCCGATGATAAGGAACGAGAACTTATCAACTTGACTGCATCATCGTCATACTTTCTAAGAATAAGTGAAAACAACTGAGACAAGAAATTCGATTTCTTATATGTCAACGATGAAATTCCTGCTTCAGAAAAAATCATACGAAATTTATCGAAAAATATTCTCTGCTGCTCAGTACTTGTACCATCCAAAAGATTATAGAAAAAAGAATCTGACCAATATACCTGTAGTAGTCGATCCCCAATATCACTCAAACCGGTAACGTTAAGCGCATTCCATGCACGATAACGCCATTCTAGTCCATCCATATACTTCCTAAAAGTAAACGTGTTCATGGCAGAAGATGGGTTTACACTGTAGCAATACACAATCTCATCTATCACACTAACCTTCTTAGCATTCACTAACGCATTTACTAAAAAAATACTATCTTGACCCATTTTTAAATCATTTGGGTATGGTATTTTTCTAGCAAAATCACTACGGTAAATATAGGACCAATGTCCCTCCGTAGTTTTAAGCAGACTAGGCATTTCTTTTAGTGATACATTAACAATCGGCTCTGAATTTGGACAGAAACTCTTTCGTTGTTTTTTTTGCGTTTTCTCACCGTGAATACACTGCTCGGAAATGTATGCACCTTTTACCATATCACTTCCGTACTTATTTACACTCGAATAGAGTATATCAAGAGCATTGGATGGTATGGTGTCGTCAGGATCAATATGAAAGATATAATCACCGCGTGCCATACGTACACCTCTATTTCTCGTTGCTCCTAATCCAATATTCGTATCATTTACCAACGAAACCACTCTCGAATCAAGCCACTGATAATGATTAATTATTTTCTGTGATTCATCTAGACTTGCATCATTAATACAAATCAACTCAAAACATTTCAACGTTTGTGCAAGTACGCTATCAATACAGGCTTTAATTGTTTTTTCTGCACCGTAAACAGGCAAAATAACACTAACGAGAGGCATATCACCCCATTCATCACTCCAATCTATTTTATTATTTTTCCAGCTATTATCGTTCTTATTGCGATCTATAGAATACATGTACAGACTATCAACTAAACGTCGTTCAGCAGGATATTTCTTAGCTATCTCTAACAATTTTTTTCGCTTTAATTTTGCAAGCTCAGAAAATTCATTTGCATCCTCATCATTAAGACAAGGAAACACTTCTCTTACAAGCTTAAACCTTTCAACATAGAGCCCTTTTTTGTTTGTATTTGAAATGCCATCGTTACGAAAGTTCAGAAGCGGGTACTGAAGCTCATAAAGAGTATACTCACGCTCAAATAATTTTATAGTCAGATGAAAGTCCGCAATAATTCTGTACGTCTCATCATACAGCCCAATATCATTATAAATTGAAGAAGAAATTAACATCGTCTCATGCCGTAATGGCATCCTTAAACGAAGGCTTGCGTCATAGGGCATATGCCTGAGAACTTGTATAGGTTTACCTGCCTTGTCAACATACTGAGCAAGTGACGAAACAAAATCAGCACCACTATATTTTTTTGCCCTTATTAAAGAATCGACACAATCTGCCTGATACCAGTCATCTGAGTTAAGTATAAGAATATAATCACCGCTGGCTAATTCCAAACCTTTGTTCATAGCATGATACAAACCACGATCAGGCTCCGAAACATAATAGTCTATAGATTCCTCGTTCTCCTTAATTATATCTACTGTGCCATCAGTTGAACCGCCATCAATTACAATATACTCAATATTCTCATAAGTTTGCTGCAATACGGAGTCAATACATTGATCTATCGTTTTAGACGAATTCAAACAGACGGTAATGATTGTTACTAGTGGCTTTTCTGAGATGGAATGCTTATAAGTATTACGTGTACGCATCCCTCCTTGGGCAGCTCTTTTCCCTGTATTATCTGGATAAATCAAATATTTGCCAATGACAGCATTCTCATTCATCGTTGGCATTTCAGTGGTGGTATTTTTTTGCGTTGAGTGTATCATTGCGCTCATTTGCTAAACTAGTAAGTATATTAAAAGCACAGGAATGAATAAGGCTTTCAACGAATGCTCTGGAATTTACATAGACAATTAAATCAATCTGCAGCTTTATCCTTATAATGCTGAAACCATTCCCAGGTCAGCTTCATTGCTTCTTCAATATTTACCGAAGGACTAAACCCCAATTCCTTTTTAGCCAGATCATATGTTGCGAAATTACGTTCAACCTCTCCTTTGCGTTTAGGATCAAAGTGAATCGGATGATCTGAAGCTAATGCCACATTACAAGCAATCATGGCCAGCTCCTTGACCGATACTTCGCAACCACTGGCAAGATGTATAGCATTGAAACCAGGCAACTTAGCATTAAGGGCTGAGATAATTCCTCTACATAGGTCTTCAACATAAAGAAAATCTCGTGTTGCGCTACCATCCCCGTAAATATGAATAGGCACCCCATTCATGATTGATTTGAAAAAGGCTGTTACCGCACCTTTTTTATGCCAACTGATGGGGCCAACCACATTTGCAAATCGCAATGCAGTAATAGACATATCATAAGCATTTGCAAAGGCACAACAATACCCTTCTCCTGCCAGTTTGCTTGCACCATATGGTGAAATTGGGCGCGGTATTGATTGCTCGTTAACTGGAGGGGTTGCATTACCAATCAGTGCTCCACCAGTCGATGAAAATATTACCTGTGGAACTCCAGCACGCCGAGCAGCGTTCAACACCTTGAATGTACCTTCAGCATTAATAGAAAAGTTCTCTTCCGGTGCATCCACTGATTCGACTACCGAACCATAAGCCGCCAAATGGATAACAGCATCTTGCCCCCTGGCAACATCATACACAGCATCCTCGTCGCGAATATCAGCTTCCACAAGATTATAAGCAGTTGCATCATCCAGGTAATCTCTACTACCCCGAGTAAAATTATCCAGGATAGTGATCTCGTATCCTTTTGAACGGAGCATTGGCGCCAAATTGGCACCTATGAAGCCGCATCCACCGGTGACTAAAATTTTTGGCATTAAGAATCTCCACTCACTACTTTAAACTGATCAGCATGGCTACTAGCCCGCTTATCTGTCTTGTCAATAAAGTCTATGACACCTTCTTTCTCACTTTCTTTTTGCTCAGAATCAGTCCAATACGATTTACATAAAATCTTAGAACGATCACAACGATCTGCATACTTATCTGCGATCTCCTTAACTTCAAGCAGCAGCCCCTCTTCCAAGGTAGTTGGATTCAAACCAAGCTCTAAAAAACATTTATTTTCGACGTGTAACTCGTTCTCATCATCTTCTTTACGAGGATTAGGTATGAAAGCCACCTCTGACTTGGTAAGACGCGCAACCAGATCCGCCAATTCTCGAATACGATGAGTTTCTGTCATCTGATTAAATATCATTACCTTTTCACCTTGTTTTGGTGGGTTTGACAGGGCGAGCTCGATACATTTCACAGTATCACGAATATGGATAAATGCTCGTGTCTGACCACCCGTACCATGCACGGTCAAAGGATGGCCAATAGCTGCCTGCATCAGAAAACGATTAAGAACCGTGCCATAATCGCCATCGTAATCAAAACGATTGATCAAGCGCTCATCCATTAGGGTTTCATCCGTGTGAGTGCCCCAGACGATGCCTTGATGCAGATCCGTTATGCGCAAACCATCATTTTGATTATAAAAAGCAAACATCAAAGCATCCTGAGTTTTTGTCATATGATAGATGCTGCCAGGTTTCGCGGGATAAAGAATTTCCTGATTAATAACATTACCGTCATCGGTTGCTATCTGTATATTCAAGTATCCTTCTGGAATCTTCATACCAACAGTGCCGTAACCATATACACCCATGGTACCCAGATGCACCATATGCACATCCCGTCCAGATTCCACGACTGCACACAAAACATTGTTAGTGGCATTCAGATTATTATCAACAGTGTAACGTTTTCCATTGGAACCCTTCATAGAATAGGGGGCAGCGCGTTGTTCTGCAAAATGAATAATAGCATCCACCTCTTCATTACAAATCAGGTCAAATAGTCGTTGATATTGATGGGCCACATCAATATTGTGAAAACGGATATCTTTTCCTGTGAGCTGCTTCCATGCTTCCAGTCGCGTAGACATGTGGGCAATTGGGGTCAAGGACTCAACCTCAAGCTCCAAGTCAATCTTACGGCGCGAAAGATTATCTACAATAATCACATCATGACCTATTTTTGACAGGTGTAACGCCGTTGGCCACCCACAAAATCCGTCGCCTCCTAACACAAGAATTTTCACAAATCAACCCTCCAAATAATTTTTAATACAATAAGCCAATGGATATACACATAAAAAACGTGTAACCCAAAATAATTCTTATTGTCCAACACTATACAAAAAGAAATAAAAGTGAACCAGTCTATATTTTTCAGACCAATCAAGCCACTCCTAATGTAGTTTTTCCACTACATTTGCAGCAAATTGAGTCATCTATCACATAAGCGAGGGAATATCACTATGGGGCACCTTTCCCTTCAAGCCTTTTTGCCTTTACAATTACAAAAAATATAGGACTCAATTATTCTTAACAAACCAGTCATCCCATTTCATCTCAATGCAACGATAACCTTTACTTTTCATTAATTTTTTAATACTTGCTCGACGATTAGTATAATTATGCTCTATTGCAAATAGACGAATATCCCAGTCATTAAAAGGGAATGACTCCAAAATCTCAAACTCGCTGCCTTCCGTATCTATGCTCAAAAAATCGATTTCACGAGGCGCATCACAACGCTTAAGAAAATCATGAAGCGAAATGGTATGCAATACTGTCACATCCCCAACATCCAGATAAGCTGCTCGCTTTTCACCATGCGCATCATCGCCTAAATGCTTTGTCATACCACCATAAGCATCTGCAAATACAAACTCAACTTCTTCACCCGTCTTTGCACCTATGCATTCATTAAATACCATGCAGTCACGATTGCGCTGTAATTTTTTATAAAATTTTGGATTTGGTTCCGCGCAGATACCTTGCCACCCAAATTCTTTTTCTAGCAACCAGCTATTACTCAAAAGCACACCATCGGTTGCGCCAAATTCCACAAAAAAACCATCCCGTTTATAATTCGTCTGCTCCAGCACCCATAAATCCTGACCCAATTGAGATACTGAATGTTTTTTTAACATTTCAATCCAGGCAGGATTATTTGGATCAGCCTCAAGCACACCGTGCTCGCCTGCTTTTGTTTCAAATGAAAATTGCTGACGCTGCTGTGCGAGCGAGAGCTCGTGACTCAGCAACTCAACTTCTGTTTGCAAGACCTTATACTGCGCTTCAAGCTGGTGTTGACTTTTTCTCACATCATGAGTTTCTTTAAGTTGTTTATCAACAATACTCGCTGCCTGTGGCAACAACCCCATGCGCGCCATCTCTCGCACCGACCGTGCATGACTTACTAATGCTGTATCTTTGGTACCAATCGCCGCCACAGAGGCTTCAAAATGATGTGAGATACGGGCTTCGTCCTGCTTCAGTGCCGCTGCTCTGCCCAATGTGTTGTGCACACCAGCAATAAGTACCTGTGCCACCACCTGATGCGGACACCCCCAATCAAGTGACATGCGTGTATATTTACGCGCCTTATCGTGCTCACCCAATTGCTGATTAGCGCTTGCGATAAGAAGTGCAAAACGATCGCGCTCAGGATGCACACTCAAGGAACCTATATCCAATGCAGCGAGCTGTTGCCATTCACCAAAGAACCAGTGCGTCTTGGCACGGGCAAGGGAGGTTTCATCATACCCTTCTAATACAGGCGCCATCTCCTGCTCTGTCAGCTCTAGCACAGGTTCTGCTTCCATGACAGAATTCAGCTCGATCTCCTGTTTGGCATCTGCTATTGGCATTTGCTGATCAAGCGGCTTCTTTCCCGTCTTTTTTAGACGTTTTTTATTTTTTTTCTTAGAACGCTTTTTCACGAATCAGGATATCCTTGATAAGTTCAATCTGTGCTTCTGCTTTCACAAACTCATTATCCAGCATTGGTAGCCTTTGGTTTAATTCTGCCAATTGTTGTTCGAGTTTTTCCAGCTCTTTTTGTTTATTCTGTAGCTCTTGCTGATTATTATCAGCGCGGAGTTTTTCCTGATCACATAGTATCTGCCTTGAAACAGCCAGATGAGTCTGTTCATTTTTTGCGTTAGTCAGCTGCTCTATTTGAGTCTTACGTTCATTAGCTAGCTTAAGCTGTTCATTCTTTGCCTTAGTGAGTTGTTCTATTTGAGCCTGACGTTCGTTAGCTAGCCTGGCCTGTTCATTCTTTGCCTTAGTGAGTTGTTCTATTTGAGCCTGACGTTCGTTAGCTAGCCTGACCTGTTCATTCTTTGCCTTAGTGAGTTGTTCTATTTGAGCCTGACGTTCGTTAGCTAGCCTGGCCTGTTCATTCTTTGCCTTAGTGAGTTGTTCTATTTGAGCTTGACGTTCGTTAGCTAGTCTAACCTGTTCATCATACGCAGCTTTTTGTTTAACAAGCTGCTTTTGTAATGCCTGATAATGTTGTTGCAGGCTATTACGTCTCAACATCCAGCAAGGACGATCTGAGTTTTGATTACTGCCCTTATCTGACAAATCAAAACCATGGCTTTCTAACCAATTCAAAATTACAGAGGCTTTCTCACCTGTCTCATACAGAGGCTGCTGGCCACAATATAGATTGATATCTTTAAATAAATACAATTTTTCTGATTGCAATAGCTCCTTAAGCACAGGAAGCTCCTCGCCCGGCAGATCAATAACCAGCAGATTATCTTGTTCTGGCTGAAGCTCCAATGTATTCAGCAAACTGGATGCCGTCACTGTATGAACAGGGAATTCATCAACCTTTCTCAGGCCAGGATAAATATCCAATAAGGCGGCAACCTCATGTAGAGCACCCGTTCCAGGCAAGTTGTAACAAATAAAACTAGCAGCTCCTGCTTGACCTGCAATAACACTTTTATTAATTACAACTTGCGCAAGACCTAATGTGCGCTCACGTAAAATGCTGGCAACTTTAGGATCTCCCTCAACCAATAAGACATGCTCGGGCTGAAGAGCCATATAATGATCAAGCTCGCTGCAATAACCCGCACCAAAGTGCACCAGATTATCCAATTTTTCTACTCGCATCTTTAAATTATTATTCATTATTCAATTCTTTAGTAATCGTATTTTATTAATCTGACAGGCTAGTTCACGATCATCAGTTGATTCTTCATCGCACAGCCTCGGCACAAAACCGCCTTCCACTTCGATTGCAAAGGTCCAGTAAGAGGGGAAAACAGATGCAGGCGGCAATGGGACATCTAATTTAAACGTCCCTCTTGCTTCAACACAATGCAGCAAGTCTTTCCCATCAGGAGAATATATCTTTATTTGCAATGGTTCATCACCTTTTGCAACATGTAATGCATGAATTTCAATCCGACGCCAGGCGTGTTTATCTCTACGAACCCGAAGACTTGACCGTACAGGCAACCAGGCATCTGGATATATTTCTAAACAAACATCCGCAAGAGCAAGTCGGATTCGTGCATCATTTTTCAGCACATCACGCAATTCCTGTCGATCAATATCTGACAGATAGCCTGAAATACTACGTCCAAATTTATTTAGATGAGCCTTAATATCTTTGATCTGCTGGCCATGAGGGTAAGTTTCCAGCACCTCATTCATATAGGTTTTAAACCAATGTAATGGACAAGTACCCAAATACTTTGCTAACACCTGCATACCTTCACGAATGCTAGTCTCACGACGTGACACAGTAATACAGGCATCATGCAGGCGTGAGCAGGCTTGTATTGTATCAATAAAGCCAATAGCAGTGGGATACTGACTAAAGATACGCAGCCACCAATCAAGATCGAAAGCAGAACTTAGGCCCTCATCCAACATCCCCACATTATGTATAAGTTCTTTGCGTAAAAATACTGTGGGCTGGCAAATAAAACAACCATCCGCAAACCTCTGCACAGGAGTTTCAGGTCTACGAGTTGGATAATCACCGATAAATTGACCACATGCATCGATATGATGCGCATTGCCATAGAGCATTAACCATTCAGGCTGGGCAGCCAACGCTACAACAGCACGTTCCACAGCGCCAGGCATATAGATATCATCAGCGTTCAACCAGCCAATAACATCACCCCTGGCCATTACCATAGCTCTGTTAACAGCCTGTGCTGGACCATTATCAGCCCCTGAGTACCAACGCATACGGCCTTTAGCTTCTCTCGACAACCTGCTCAGAACTGCCTGAGTGCCATCTGTTGAGCCACCATCCATAATAATTAACTCTAATTCTACATTTACTTGTGACAACACACTGCGAATCGAGCCTTCAATAAAGGCAACCTGATTTAATGATGGCATCACCACTGAAACCAGTGTTGATTGTGGCGTAGCGTTGTTCATTAGTATCTCGGACTAAAGGCCTTACGACCTTCTTCTACCCCGAATCGAATATAATGCACCAAAGGGTTAATCTCTGACGAAGCAACATCAGGATTTGTTGAAAGATAGAACGTCGTATCAAATTTCGGTGATGGATTACGACCTTCCTCAGCCCCAAAACGTAAATAATGAACAACAGGGTCAATACCCGCCTCAGCCACATCGGGATACTCGAAAAGATACCAGGCCTCATCAAAAAGACCCGATGCTTTTAGTAGGTCAACCTGCCTCTTTTCGGCATACTGCGCCTTGCTTGTTCTCGTAAACAATTTTGCAAAGACACGAAAAGGTGCTGCAGTCCTCGAAGGTTTGATAGCCAGTGTTTCTTTTACTTTTACCAGAACATCTAGTTCACGAGATTCTTCAAGCACTCGTTTAGCTTCAAGTTCTTTTTCTATCGCTTGATATTTCAGGAAATAGTGCTCCAGCTCTTCTTGCACCTGATGCAACTGTAAAAGCAATAACTCATTTTCCTGACTCTGCTCTTTATTTTCTTCCTCTAAGCAATGCAGTTTATCTTTTACTACCTCAAGCTCCTCTTTCTGTTTTTGCCATTGCCAATAACTCTGGAATATAGCAGTCAGATTTTGTGATTCATCATTTATTGGCTCACCTAATGGCTGCGCACTCGCTTCTAACTCACATTGCAAAGACTCAAGTGCGAACTGATCATTAAGATGCTGTCTCGCCAGCAAATGCTCCAGAACCAATCCCTTGCCTGGAATACTCGATGAAAAATTAACAACACTCGGTACAACACCAATACTTTGAATCACATTAGAAAATGCTGATGGATAATGAATTGCAGCTTCAGCATCAATCAATACACTACAATTACGATGACGACGTTGAAAACGTATTAATTCTGTATTAGTAACACGCCAGGCCTCCATAAACGACTCTGGATCCAGACCTTGTTGAATGGCATGAGCCAAAGCTTTCTCTGCACGTGTATAAAACAGCAAAAATCTCACCTCAGAAAAGTTGTCTGCCAGAAAATCGAGTAGCCACAAACCTCTACTATCTGCACACAATAAATGAAAATCTGATTTAGCTTTAAATAAGCTAGCCGCCTTGTCAGCCAGAACATTATCAGGCTGAAACACATGATTTATTTTTAATACATCTGTTATGCCTGCTTTATTAAAAAGTTCGTCATACCACACGCTAAAAGCTTCGTTTTTAGATTCGATACCCATCTGCCGTAAGACTGGCAATACTTCGTTCCATCCACTGTATGGGCAACCGGTCGCTAATAATATATTCATGATTATTTTATCTTTTTATCGAGTTGTAATTTCATTTTTCGCCCTATCTCATATAGACGATGCGCATATCGAACACCCAGCGCATGTGGACTAAAATCAAATACCCTTGGCTTAATTGATCTCGGTTTAGTATATATGTCTCTCATGAGCTGTGCGGCATGATCAATATCCGGATCAGCCCAATTTTGACCATCCGCATGAAAATATTCCAGACGACGTACATTCTGGCGCTGATAGCGCACAAGCCCAACCCTTTCCTTGCTACAAAAGTCCTGGTTCCCAGAAAAATCAGTAGCAATCAATTGCAGATCCAGTAACAATGCTTCTGCGAGTCCCCGACCAAACCCTTCAGCACGGTGCAGTGATACATAACAGTCACAACATTTGTATAATGCTAAGACATCAGGTTTGCGTAATGTCGCATTAATAAGATGAATACGCGAATCAAGATCTATCATGCGCTTTATACGCTTCCATCTACTATCACGTAAATCAACATGGCTGGTTTTAACAACCAGCCCAACAGCATCTCCTTCAATGGCAACAAAAGCACGCTGAAAGGCCTGAATAACAGCCTCAGGATTCTTACGTGCTAGCGTAGAATTAAAATCAAAAGAGAATATAAAGAGATAAACATCCTCGGGCAGACCAAAATCTGATCGCACTAATGGTGCAACACTATCAATGGTTACCGGCAGTGACATTGCATGAACCGGGCATGGTGCCCTTCGATAGGCATTGGCGGTATAACGACTGATTCCCCATATTTCATCTACTGTACTAAACGCATGCCCACAACTTGCTGGCCAATCCGGTAATTCCCAGGGCCAAAAACCAATACTATAACGCCCATCAAACACATCAAGACCATGTTCACATGCATATCGCACCTGCTCGATACCAGTAATGCAAAACATATTAATAGCATAGCGCGGCTCATCAACAAGCCATCCGTCCACACTATCGTCTTTCTGCGAAACATTATCGCCTGGCTTTACGTTAATAATACAAAAAGGAATGTTCTGGGATTTAAGAGCCAATGATACCAGCCGAACATCTTCACCAATGCCTATCTCACCCTGGGCATAACCAAAAAGATTCACTCCAAAAGGATATTCCATGTTAGATGGCTGTGATTTAGCCATCGAAATACGATTGGTGATACTAGCCAAATGAAATTGTGAAGGACGCCTCTTAAACTGCTCACTCAACCAAACAAATTTTCGCAATAAGATAATAGGTATAGGAATATAAAATGAATTAATTTCAGCAGGCAACCAGGCTTTATTTAAATTTTCCGTATTAGCAGTGAATGATTGCGTCTCAATATTCATCACATCAACCAGGCCAAAATCTTCTATTAATTGTTGCGTGTTTTTCCCAGCATCTTTTCCTTTGAGCCGAAGCGTAGCAATAAGTGATTCATCATCACAAAAATGCTGTTTTAAAAATCCTGTCTGCCAGGCAGCTGGAGAAGGAAGCATAAACTTATGACGTTCCCCGCGCCAAAAAGCACGTGCAATGCGATGTCGAGCCTTTGCATTTTTTAGCATTGGGGCAATGGTGTAACGGTAACGCATAACACCATAGAAAAACATAGTCACAGAGAAACCATCAGACCATCGATCACTCTTAAGTACAGGCAGTGAAATCGGCTGGAGTAAAGCAGCATCCCATTCCGGTATTGAGCGTAAAATAGTATATTGACGCCGTCCCTCAATAGCACACCAGGCTAAAAATCGAACAAAATCTTTAGCATTGCCTTTATGTAATGGAAATCGCTTCTGCAAAATGGGGCGCAAATGCCAAATAGCCAACATCGCACCATAGATCGGAGTGGGAAGATGAAACGGCATCGCAATCGGAGTCAGCAATCCGTGTTTTTCAACCGAATTTATTACATCTGGCCCAGAGGCTTCCATTAAAGTACCAATATTTTTTGTTATAACATTCATCAAAATTATTTATTCACATGCAACAACTGATCATAAATCAGGCAGGCGTAATACATTATCAAAGCCTCTTACAATCCTGGCGAGTTCTTTTGATCGTCAACGGCTTAATACTCAAGGAAAGATAATCATTTATTATCCACCACTAATCCTGATGTTCCTTTATAGTGCTAATCGTCATCCTGACGATACCAAATAACATCAGCAATATAACTAGCGCAGTAAACAAGATATAGCTCTTATCTGGATATTTAGCTTCATCAGCCAATGTGGGTTTCGTGACCACTACTAAATGCTTTACCTTCTTTGAAGCTTCAGCCCTTGAGTATTCAAGAGCTGCCAAAGCGGAAGCATAGCCATCTTTAGCAAATTCAAAATCAAGCTGAAGATTGGTATATTCCGCCATCAACTGATTAATTTGCATACCCCCTTCACCTGTCAATCGTTGTCTTTCATCTTCAATCTGTTCGCTAAGCGCACGAATACGCTCTTTGCTAACGACCACTTGTGGTGAACTAATTTTTTGTGACCCCAGAATCTGTTTTAAAGTTGCCTGTTCCTGACTCAGCTCGGCTTCCAATCCGTCCAGAATAGCACTAACTGACTGACCCTTTTGCTCAGGACTATAGATTTGATATTGATTTTGAAAAGCCAATAATTTTTGCTTTGCAATCTTAAGAGTATCTTTTGCCTTAGTCAGCTGCTGCTCAACAAACTCATATTGCACCATAGCTAGACGATGGCTAATATCATTCACAAAATCTTCCGCATATTGCAGCATCACCTCAAGCAACTTTTTAGCATAATCACGTTCAAAAGCCTGCACCTCTATCCGCATTAAACCAGAAGCATCATCAAAATAAACATCAACATGCTTACGGTAATACTCCAGGTATTCTTCTTTTGTTGTATCCTCACTCAACGCTGAAAGTCCATCAGCATTGTTCTGGAAATGAGCCTTATGTCCCAGCTCTTTATTCAGTAATTCCAACATATCTGCAGAGACCAGATATTCCTCCATGACATGCTCATCTTCCAAACCGGATGTACCGCCCAAACCTAATAACCCAATATCAAGATTACTAACGTTTGCTCCATTTTCTTTAATAATATAAGTAGCTTGACTAACATAACGATCTGAAGCTATCAGACCATAGTAAAACACCAATAATAAAAAAGGGATGACCACCATGTTCAGAAGGCCAGCATTATGATCTAGTTTTTTTAATAAATTTTTAGTCATTATTATGCCACCAACTTACTTTTATAAGCGGCAACAGCCTCCTTAATATCGTCATAGATACGCAATTGCCCATCTTCCAGATAGACACCAACATCACAATCGGTCATTAATTCTTCCATATTATGCGAGACCTTGATGATGTTAGCTTTATCCTTTTTTTCCTGCAAAGCAGCCCGACTTTTTTGTTTAAATTGCTGATCACCTACTGCAGTAATCTCATCCATAAGATATATGTCAAAATCAAATGCCATACTAGTTGCAAAAGAGAGCCTTGCACGCATTCCACTAGAATAAGTTTTCACTGGCATATCAAAATAATCTCCCAACTCTGAAAACTCGAGAATGAACTTAATTTTTCGCTCAACTTCTTGCTCATTATCTCCATAAATACGGCATACAAAACGCGCATTATCTCGACCGGATAAACTACCCTGAACCCCTCCTTGCAAACCCATAGGCCAGGATATTCGCACATCACTCTGAATACTACCTCGATTTGGATAATCAATCCCACCAAGAAGTCGAAGCAACGTTGACTTACCCGTACCATTACGGCCCAATATGGCTATATTACAGTCAGGCGGAAATGACATATTCACATCGCGTAGAACATACTTTCTGCCCTTTGGAGTAGAGTAGTATTTAGTTACATTTTCCATATGTATCATGTGGCCACCATCTGCATCCATTTTTTTCGATAGCTAAGCAAGCCAAAAGTCGTACTTGCCAAGGCAAAAAACAATACATACAGAAGACTAACTTCGCCTGTCTCAAAACTGCGAAAGTAAAACAGGTGATTAAGCTCAACCACATGAAGCAATGGATTCCAGAGTAACCAGTCATGATATTTGACAGGTATAACAATAAGCGGAAACATAATCCCAGACATAAAATACATAGGCCTGAAAATTAATATGGGCACCAGCTTCATTATTTCAGGATAAAGAGTTCCGTAAACCGAAAACGTTAAACCAACACCAAATGTCATAAGAAAAAGCAATGCATTAACGACTATTAACCCGAGCAGATTATGAACGCCTACTTCGTAATTGAGGAACCAAGCAGCAATAAAGAGCAACAAAAGGTAACTGGCAAAAAAGATCATCGATTCTAAAATAATACGTGCTAACACCGGATCAACTGGACGCACCTGCCGATAGTTAAACAAACCCCGATTGGCTTCAACCGCACCCATGCATAAGGTAGTTGTTTTTTTAAAAAAGAGGTAAGGAATAATACCTGTTGCCAAAAACAGCGCCACAGGAATACCCGCAAAGTCCGCATGCCCCATTGCGTGCCAGATAAAAGAAATCGCAATAACGTGAGCCATTGGTTCTATTAATGCCCAAACATAACCTAAACGATATTTACCAAAACGTGTTTTTAATTCACGCACAAAGAGGGCAAAGACAACTGCTTTCTGAATTTCAAGGGACGTACGCG
>Ga0224496_10000163_pt1 | contig 48903 bp, 59 predicted proteins | sample SF_Jul11_sed_USG_2_FD_168127 | JGI IMG/M metagenome (GOLD analysis project Ga0224496, IMG submission 168127) | Sediment microbial communities from San Francisco Bay, California, United States - SF_Jul11_sed_USGS_8_1 | ecosystem: Environmental > Aquatic > Marine > Sediment | place: USA...
ACCCCAGAACCAACACCACAACCAACACCAGAACCAACACCAGAACCAACACCAGAACCAACACCAGAACCAACACCAGAACCAACACCAGAACCAACACCAGAACCAACACCAGAACAGAAAATTTCTTCAGATGATCCGTTTGATGGAATTAAAGATGATGATATTGCAACTTATTCAGATCTATTTGATGTTCTACCTCCTGAAAATGACAACGAAGCAATCAAACTGGGAAACAAAATTCGTCAATGGATTAAAAATGGTAGGCTTAAACCTGATGAATCAAAAGAAAAACATGATAAAATTGAAGATGAGCCAAAACATGATAAAGAAGAAAAGCCTAAAAAGAAAAGAGGTATTTTTGGATTCTTTAAGAAATGAAACTCAAAACAAAAAATTTACTCACTTTAGCGGAACTAACGCCAAAAGAATTTTTAGGATTAATTGACGATTCTATCAAACTAAAAAAAGAACTAAAAAAAGGTAAAAACAAACCTGTTTTAAAGAATAAAACTTTGGCAATGATTTTTCAGAAACCCTCAACACGAACACGTGTTAGTTTTGAAACAGGAATGTTTCAGCTAGGTGGACATGCAATTAATTTATCCTCAAACGATATGCAACTTTCACGAGGTGAATCAGTAGAAGACACTGCAAAAACTCTTTCAAGATACAGTGACTGTATCATGGCACGTGTATATTCGCATGATTTAATAGAAAAATTGTCTGAGCATTCGAGTATTCCTGTGATAAACGGTTTATCTGACTCTTTTCATCCCTGTCAAATTTTAGCAGACTTTATGACTATTAAAGAAAAAAAGAAAAAACTCAAAGGATTAAAGATTGCATGGATTGGAGATGGGAACAATGTGTGCAATTCTATGATTTATGGTGCTGCATTATCTGGAATGGAAATGTCTATAGCAACTCCAAAAGAATTTGAACCTGACAAGAATGTAGTAAAAGAATCCAAGCAATCAACAAAAATTGAATTAACATCCGATCCATTTACTGCAACTAAAAATGCAGACATTGTAGTTACTGATACCTATTCATCAATTCATAACAGTGATCCAAAAAGAATTAGAAAATTCCTTCCAAAATACCAGGTCAATTCAAAACTAATGAAAATTTCCAACAAGGATGCGATCTTCATGCATTGTCTTCCCGCAAAACGTGAACAAGAAGTAACATCATCAGTGATTGACGGTCCTCAATCTGTTGTATGGGATGAGGCAGAAAATCGTCTACATACTCAGAAGGCTTTACTTGTGGCCCTAATTCGCGCTTAACGTATATAAGAGCAGATTCAAACTCGGTTTCTATAGATGGCTTATTCGAAAATATTGAGAAGACTTAGAGAGGAAAAGACCAATTATAAAAAACGTAGCACCATGTTGATGGGCAAACGTGATTTTATCACTGTAAATATTACTAATGAAAATACTCAAGTTCAAATTCTAAAGCCTGGAATGGCAGGCGATAAAGTAGTTGCATCTGCACATTCTAGATATCTTCTTGAGAAAGGATGGAAGGGTTCTAGAAAAAGTGTTCCTGCAGCATATCTTACTGGATATTTGGCAGGAAAGAAAGCACTTGGCCAAGGTGCAAAAGATGCCATTCTTTATACTGGAACTAGAAGATACACTCAGAGAATGGCAGCCGCCCTTAAAGGAGTCATTGATGCAGGAGTACAAGTACCAGCTAATGAAGAAACATTTCCACCTAAAGAAAGACTCAACGGTGAACATCTTACGGTAAAAAACGAAGTTTCAAAAATAAAATCTACTATTGACAGTGAGGTTAAATAGACATGAGTCAAACTGCACAATCTAAAGGCAGATCAAGTCAAAGAGGACGAGGCCCACCAGTATATGGTGGAGGCCCACCAGGTGGATCTAAAAGTACCAATGATCGTCCAAGAAGACCAAGAAGAGAACCTGAAGAAGAAGTTTGGGTTCCGAAAACCACCTTAGGTCAAAAAGTTGCGTCTGGGGAAATTACTTCACTTGAAGAAATTATTGAAGCAGGACTAAGAATTCAAGAATCTGGAATTATCAAGAAACTTTTACCTGATTTGAAAAGCGAAGTCGTAGATGTTGGCATCATTCAAAAAATGACCTCAAACGGGCAGTCAACTAGATTCAAAGCTATTGTTGCAACTGGAAATGAAAATGGGTACTTGGGAATTGGTCAAGGAAAATCAAAACAGATGAGAATTGCAATCGAAAAAGCAACTAGCCAAGCTTACCTTAATGTTAATCCAATCAAGTTAGGATGTGGCAGTTGGGAATGCAGATGTGATCAAAAACATTCTGTTCCATTCAAAGTAAGGGGAAAAGGTGGAAGTGTTACTATTGAAATAATTCCTGCACCTCGTGGATTAGGTCTAGTTGCGGGTGGTAAAATTAAACGATTATTGGAATTAGCTGGTCTCAAAGATGCGTGGACTACTGCAAAAGGCTCTACTCCTACAATGAACTCAACTTCCAAAGCAATTTTGGACTGTCTAAGACAGACATTTAGTCAAGGTTGATAAAAAATGGTAAACTCGTATCTTGTTGTTAGAATAAAAGGTCAGGCTGACTGTCCCTATTGGGCAACTCATACAATGACTTTGTTAAAATTAGATAAAAAATACCGTGCAACAATTTTACCAGCTAAAGAAAATACCTTAGGAATGTTAAGAAAAGTACAGCACTATGTTTCTTGGATTGAACTAGATGCATCATTGGCAAAAGAATTGATTGACAAAAAAGCAAGAAAAGGCGGTTATCAAAAAGTTACTACTGATGATCTTAAGAAACTAGGATTTACAAGTTCTGATGAATTAGGAACTGCATTGGCAGAAGGGAAAACTACTCTATCAAAATTAAAACCTCTAAAACCTTGGTTTGCTTTGTCACCTCCAAGACTTGGATTCAAAAGAAGTACAAAGAGACTTTATGGAAACAAGGGTGTTCTTGGACAAAACAAAGAACTTGACGCTATTGTAAGGAGAATGATTTGAGATGGCAACAAGATTGAGAAAAACAAGACGACTTAGAGGTGGACGACATATGGGATGGGGTCAAGTAGGCCAACATCGCGCAAGTGGTCACAAAGGTGGTCTTGGAGTTACAGGTATGCTAAAGCATCATTGGAGTTCTACTTTAAAATATGAACCAGATCACTATGGTCATGATTCCACTAAACCACCTCACCCAAATATAACAAAAACATGGACTAGCATCCGAGATCTTGATGACTTGTTCTTAAAGTTCGGTAAAGAAGAAGGAGGAAAAAAAATCGTAGACCTTGAAAATGCGGGTTACGAAAAACTCCTTGGTGGCGGAAAATTAACAAATGTATATTCCGTCAAAGTAAGACAATTCACTGCGACTGCAGAAGAAAAACTAAAAGCTGTTGGGGGAGAGGTGTTATCTGATAATGGCTGAGGGTAGCGTTACTACAATTATTCGAAAAGTTGTTTTCAAAGCGGAACCATATATTCCTCAAGTACCAAAACCAAAAAAGAAAATTCCCCTTCCAACTAGATTGTTATGGTGTGGAGTAGCATTACTCATTTACATGATAATGGGCCAGACTCCATTATTTGGAGCAACCGCACCACAGTTTGACTTTTTAGCATTTGCTAGAGTGATTTTTGCATCCCAACAAGGAACTCTTGTTGAGTTAGGTATTGGGCCTATAGTAACTGCTGGACTCTTGATGCAACTACTGAGAGGTTCAGATATTCTCAAATTTAATTTTAAAAAACCTGAAGAGAGAGGTATCTTTCAGACAGCAACTAAGCTTGTAACATATGTTGTAATTGTTGCAGAATCTATTGTATATGCTATTGCAGTATATGGGCCCGGAGTAACAGAGCCATACTTTTTGTATGTGATGATTGGGCAGCTTATGGCTGCATCAATTATCATTATGTTCTTAGATGAGTTAATTCAGAAAGGTTGGGGTCTAGGAAGTGGAATCAGTCTTTTTATTATGGCCGGTGTTGCCCAGCAAATTCTTTGGAGTATGTTTAGCCCATTGCCTGCAGGTGACGGGGGGACAATTGGTATCATTCCATACATTGGTCAATCAATAATGGCTGGGGACTTGTCAAATATTCTATTCCGTTCGAACCAACTTCCAAGCATCTTTGGTTTATGTCTTACTGCTGGGATCTTGTTAATCCTTGTATTCACACAAGGCATGAAAATTGAGATTCCAATTGTATCTACAAAATACAGGGGTTTCTCAGCAGTTTATCCTATCAAATTGATGTATGTTTCTAATATTCCTGTAATTTTGGCATCAGCACTTACAGCAAATGCTGTTTTCATATTCCAAATGCTGTGGGCAAATATGAACCCGCGAAATAATGATTTCTTCATGAATTTTATTGCACAGTTTGATCCGACAAGTCCATCTACTCCTATTGGTGGAATCATCTACTATATCACTCCTCCAAGAGGTTTGGATGTAGCGGCATTGGATCCAATGCGTGCAGTTGGCTATGTTCTATTCATGATCGGAATTGTAATTGTATTTGGTAGATTGTGGGTAGAGCTTGGAGGTTTATCTCCAAAGAGTGCAGCTCAGAACTTACTTGACGCAGATGTCCAAATTCCTGGATTTAGAAGGTCAAACGCCCCAGTTGAAGCTTTGTTGAATAAATACATTCCATCAGTTACAATAATTGGTTCTGCAATTTTGGGTCTGTTAGCAGGCGTATCTGATGTTCTTGGTGTATTTGGTTCTGGAATTGGCGTTTTACTTATGGTGGATATTCTCATCAACTATTATACACAATTAGTAAGGGAACAAGTGGAAGTTGTCATGCCGCGTTTAGGTGCTTTACTTGGAAGGAAATAAGAGAATAATCCTAGTAGGAATTCCTGGTGTTGGAAAAACTACCATTTTGACCAAAATGGTAGAAGTTCTAAAAGATCATGATAAAACCGTCAATGTAGTAAGTTTTGGAACTTTGATGTTTGAAATTGCAAAAGAAAATGGCCTCAAAGACCGAGATGAGCTTAGACATTTACCTGTGAGTGAACAACAACGTCTTCAAAAAATCACTGCTGAGAAAATTGCTGCATTTGATGAACAAGTAGTAATTGTTGATACTCATGCATTTATCAATTCACCAGAAGGCTATTATCCTGGATTACCAGAACATGTTTTGAAAATTATTCAACCTACAAACTTTGTTTCAGTCTCAGCAAAACCTGAAGAGATCTATAATAGACGAATGAAAGATGAAACCCGAAATCGCGATAAAATCACTCTGCCTAATATCAACAAAGAACTGGATATTCAATCTGCAATGATTTCAGCTTGCACTGTACTTACAGGCTCGCCTGTAAAACATATTCTTAATAGAGAAGGAAAGATTGATGAAGCCATAGATAAAATAATTAATGCGATAGGACTGTAAAAAATGGACTTTAACTTTATTCTGCTATTTATTGATTTAACACACCTACAATTTCTTGATTCAATACACTTACAATTTGATATTTTTGGTGGTGAAAGCACGGCTCTTGGTAGTGATGATCCAGTAATCAAAGGATTAATTCTTTCAATGTTTGCCGTCTCTGGATTTGGGATTGTATTGAATCTCTTTAATGCCGCAGTTAGAAAGAAGATGGTTGATCAAACAAAACTAAAACGAATCATGAAAGAAACACGTGGATGGCAAAAAGAAAGAATGGCTGCAATGAGAGCCAAAGATCAGGCCAAAATTAACGAACTGAGCAAAAAATCCTCATACATGAACAAAATGTCAATGGAGATGATGCAGATGAACATGCGTCCAATGATGATTACTTTTGTACCTTTGATCCTGATATTTTATTTCGTGCTGCCATATTTGTTCTCTTATACTGTAGCACTATCTCCAATTCCACTAAATGTAATCCCTGGAGACTTTTTCCAATTAACATGTACTTCAGCACAAGCAATGGAAGAGGGTCATGTTTGTTTTGGTCATGAAAATTCATTGTATCTCTGGGCTTGGTATTTCCTTTCATCTATTGCATTTAGTGGCATTATCATGAAGCTGACGAAAACCTCGATGGATCTCAGTTGACAAAATCTATAGTAATTTCTGGTCCTCCTGCAGTAGGTAAAACAACTGTTGCCAAAGGATTGGCAGAAGAATTTCAACTAGAATATCTTAGTGGTGGCGATGTTCTGAAAGAGATGGCAATAGAAGAAGGCTTTGATTCTGATGGAGATGATTGGTGGGATACCGAAGAAGGAATGAAATTTCTGAATCAACGCGAACAAAATTCAAAATTTGACCTTGCACTAGATGAAAAATTAACTAGTATTTTCAATAGAGGGGGAGTAGTAATCACTAGTTACACTTTGCCTTGGCTTATCAAGGACGGAATTAAAATTTGGTTACAGGGTTCACATGAAAGCAGCACTGAAAGAATGCAAACAAGAGATCATATGAGTCCTCAAGAGGCTTATGAAGTTACAAAAGAACGATTTGATAAGAATAAGGCGTTGTACAAAAAACTCTACGATTTTGATTTTGGTGAAGATACATCCGTATTTGATTTAATAATTAATACTGATAATCTTTCTGCACAACAAGTAATTGATATTGCAAAAGAAACTGTGAGAAAATTACTATGCAACTAAAACAATTAGAAAATCTAATCGAAATTGATCAAGATATTACCGATGATGCATATGGGACATATTATGACAAAAGATCACTTGGACAATTACTTAACTATGGACTAATACTGTTAGACAAGCCTCCCGGTCCTACGAGTCACGAAACAGTTGCATGGGTAAAACGAATTTTGAAACTGCCAAAGATTGGTCACAGCGGAACTCTTGATCCTCAAGTTTCAGGAGTGCTGCCATTGGGATTAGGTGAAGCAACAAAAGCATTAGGTGTTTTACTTTTAGGTCCAAAAGAATATGTTGCATTGGGACGAGTGCATTCTCTTCCATCAAAAGAAAAACTGGCTGAAATAATTCATTTGTTCAAAGGGGAAATATTTCAAAAACCACCCCAACGTTCAGCAGTTGTTAGACAAACAAGAACAAGAACTATCTATGAATTTGAATTAATAGAACAAAAAGAAAGACTTCTCTTAACTCGAGTTCTATGTGAGGCTGGAACGTATATTAGAAAATTATATTATGATATTGGAGAAATTTTGGGGCCTGGTGCTACAATGATTGAGCTTAGAAGGACCAGAGTAGACCAATTTTATGAATCTGATGGCCTAGTAACTCTACATGAACTGGCAAATGCATTTGCATTATGGAAGGAAAACAACGATGATTCTAGACTAATGAATATGATTAAACCTATAGAATATGCACTAAGTGAATTAAAATCTGTAATGATTCGTGACTCTGCAGTGGATGCGATGTGTCATGGTGCCCAACTTGCAATTCCTGGTATTTTGAAAATTTCTCCAAATCTAAAGAAAGGTGATTTGGTTGGGATTTACACTCAAAAAGGGGAAGTAGTAGCTTTGGCCGAATCTACAATGTCTGAAGAAGAGATTCGTGACGCAACAAAGGGATATGCATTTGAAACAAAGCGAATCATTATGGCCCCAAACACATATCCTAAAAAATGGAGAACAAAACCAACTTCTCTGAAGAATTAACGTCAAATAATTATTCTGAAGACATGTTAGCAAAAAGCCTGGTAATTTTTATTGTAATTGGAGTGATTTCAGGTTTTGCATATGGTGTTTACTTGATGGACGTAAAAAACACAAATCATCTAGTATTTGTTGAAGGTTCTTCAATATCTTTAGTTACTGAAAAATTTGATTTTAAAAAAGGTGAGGAGATAAAAATTCGAATTGTCAACTCTGGTACAACCACTCTGATTTTTCCTGATGCATCTTATGGTCTTAGAATTACAGGATTATCTGGAATGTTGATTTATGCACCAGTTGGTGCACAAGTTGTTTCCCATCTTGATCCTGGTGATGAAATTGAATTGTTATGGGATCAAATAAAAAATGATGGTGATGCTGCATTGGAGGGTTTATACAAAATCTCTATAAATGGAATGGATGCACAAGGAGTTCCTGTAGAGAAATCCACCACTGTTACAATTTGGAAGTAGATTTTAAAATAAGCAACATAATTTATAATCACATTTTATCCAGTACTTTTGTCGTTAGACTTGTGCCGGGGTCGCCTAGCCTGGTAGGGCGCGCGCCTGGAAATTATTAACCATAAAGCGCGTTCTCGCAAGGGAACGGGAGTTCAAATCTCCCTCCCGGCGCCTAATATTGTAATGTATAGGCCCAATGAATAAAATTTGTCCACTTTAAATTCAAGTCATATTCATAATACTATGAAGGATAAAAGATCCCCTGATTGGCACAATTCCCAAATACTTTCTTGAAACTTTGAATCTAGAAAATAATAATGATAACAAAGTAATTGTTAGTTTGGAAAATGAAAATGATCATTTCTTTGTTAAAATAATGAAACAGAATGGCAAATTACAGTATGTTGAACAAAATGTTGGAATTGTAGATGATGATATTTCTAATGTTAAAAAAGACTTTGTAATGGCAATGATAGGCTCAACATTCTGGGGACAAGAAATTGATTCAGATGGAAACCAGACACCATTGTGGATAAACCCATTACTTGGAGCAAAACAAAATGATCTAGTTAGATTTCACATACTTGCAATAGGAATGGATCATACATTCCACTTACATGCACACAAATGGGTTGATCCTGGAACAACTAATGTCATTGATGCTAAATTATTACAATCAGATTCATCAACTCACTCTTTTGCAGTCAAGGCCGGTGAGAGTGGAGTTGGATTTTGGCAATACCACTGTCATATCTTTGCACATATGGAATCAGGAATACATGGATCATTCCAAGTAGGAATAAATGATGTTGCATCAATTCCTGGTAAATCATCCAATGTTGCACATGATGCATTTGGAATTCCAAATGTAGCAGTAGATGTTGCAACATTTGTTGTTTCAGATGAACCAGGAACTTGGTTTAAATCTGCAAGAGGAGAGGCTTTGGCACCAATAACAGTGTCCGAATCCCTTGAAGTGGTTCTACCAGATAGCGATGTTAATTTTATTATGACTGACACTAGCACAAGACACACAATTACAAGCTTAATTTATCCTGAGGGTGCAACCCACATGCCATTTGATCAAGTCGCATCATACAGTGGTGGCGCCACAATAAAACTACATGATCCAGGTCTCTATGTATTTTCATGCAAAGTTCATCCTTACATGTTTGGTACTGTAATAGTTCAGGATCCTGCAGACTTGCCAGGTGGAGAAAATGAACCAGGAATTACTCTTGGTGAAAAAATTACTACCGTAAATGGAATTGCCGTACCCACAGCCTCTGATTTGGCTCTAAGATTGCTAAAGGTATTCTTTGTTGCAACTACTGACAACTGGCAAACATTTGCTACAACTGACACTACTTGGAATCCTCAATATCCTGCATTACCAGTAGTAGTTTACACCAATGATGGTGACAGACTCGTAGTGAATCTATCTGATACAATGCATGCATACTTTGGTGATGAAAATCAAACTCTCCAAGCAGTCTCTGACCCAGAAGTTTCTGGAGTAGGAGAAGTTTGGGTAAATACCCAGTTTGAACATACACAAAATAAGGCAAAACCAGGAACTGCTACTGCTGTAAATACTGCAGACTGGACTGTCACTAAAAAGGTCGCTCTACCTGAAATTAATATGAACAATCCACATAACATGTGGACTGATAGAAATCAAAGTGTGATATACCAAACAGAATGGTTTGGTACAGATCTTACAGTATTTGATAGAGAAACCGGTGAACTAGTAGAGCGCATACATGTCGGAGATTCTCCAGCACATGTAATGACTAGATCTGATAATGATGATATTCATGTTACCCTAAATGGCGAAAATGGAGTAGTTGAGATACTTCCAGGAACTGATTCTGTAAATAGAATAATCCCAACACAGGGACCTGATGGGGACCCAACACATCCTCATGCTCATTGGATGAGTAGTGATGGAAAGTTTATGGTGACTCCAAATGTCTTTACAGATGATTCTACTTTGTTACATTATCCTCAAGGAAAACTGATGGCAAAGATCAGTGTAGGTTCACATCCAATAGCAACAGGTATGACCCCTGATGATTCTCATTATATTACAGCAAATTTCCTTGATAGCACACTAAGCGTGATAAGCATAGATGACAAGACCAAAGTTACAGATATTGCATTACTTGCTGATTATGTTCCAACAGGAGGTCTAACTGGACTTATACCTGGTGGAGATCCACTACCAAGTCTTCTTGGCTCACCAGAAGGTGCTGCTGTCATGATAGGTGCATTGCCTATACAGACACCAATATCCCCATCTCTTGATGCACCAGCAATCGTTACTGCTAACACACTAAGTGGTACAATAACAATCGTAGACATGAAAGATCCTTCAAATCCAGTTCCAGTAAAGACATTAGCATGTGATCCTGGATGTCATGGTGTTAACTTTGGTGCAAAAGAAGGGGATGGCTACTATGCCTATGTATCAAGCAAGTTCTCAAATAGAATGTTAGTAGTAGATATGGATCCAAACAATGACAATAATCTTGATGATGCTAGAATTGCTGGAAGCATATTATTGGTAGATCCTGCAGTTAGTGTTAGTGATGACGAAATAGTATCTTATCCTGGAATGGGTGGACAGGGAGTACTTGCAATACCAAACATTTACCAAGGTTGGATTCAAAAGACAATAGTTGAATGCAACTCACCAGGTGCCTGCTCTGATGAGATAAATGATTACCTTGCTAATCTAACCGATGAACAAAAGAATCTTAATTAGATCTTTTTAATTAAGTTATAAAACCCCGGATTTTTTCTATTGTTTTCTACCATTGCGATAACTATTATGATTTTTGTAATGGGTTAGGGGGATGGATTTTTTGAAACGTTAGGTGTAATCTCTGAACATACTAAATAGATTTTAGATTCAATTCGCGAAACAATCCCATCTCCGTAGTCATTTATTACTTTTATTCTATGTCCAACTGATCATCAAACTGGAACCCAAAAAACTTAAGGTTTTCCTGAAATTACATATTACCAAATAAATCAATAATATTTTCTAGGAAGTATTGTATTTGATACTGTTTCTGTTTGTTCCTTGGGCCTACGCACAATGTTTAAAAGCCCTCCCGGCACCATCTTAATTGGTATAAACCACACGGTGCAGTACTGTCATTGAAGTCTGCAACAAGAGTTATTGCATCAAAATCATCTATTTTTAAATTGGTAAAATAGAAGAATCAATTAAAATATCTAAAGAAAAATTTCCAGAATTTGAAATAATGAAATTTCCTGATTTCAAGTAATCCATGACAAGTATTTTGAACAAATCAAACACAATGACATTGAATTAATCTTGTGAATTAACACAAGTCCTATGAAATTTAGTGAACCTAAGAGCATAAAGACTAATGATATATGGTATATTGGAAATTCCTTTTAATTTTTCATTATGTGTATCTGTTAGATCGTAAAATCAAAAAAGCGTAATAATTAATAAGAACATATTTTGACTGGTTTTAGTGAATCACTATTTTTTACTGTCTTTGATACTGGGTGTAGTAGTTATTGGTAACTTGTCTAGTTCCTTTGCTGAAATTGAATCTGTTGATGTTAACGAAAATAAACTGGTGACTCTACTCGGCGAAGGATATGATCCTGATGCAGAAAATCTTTCATTCAAATGGACTCAGATCTATGGTGAGTCTGTAATATTATCCTCAACGACTGTTCCTGAACCTACATTTATGGCCCCAGATGTCAAAAATGGCGAAATTAAAGTTCTTACTTTCGAATTATTGGTTACTGATCCTCAGGGAGCGAGTAGTTCCGATACTGTTGAAATTATTGTAAATTCTGTAAATAATCCCCCATATGTAGATGCGGGAAATGATATTTTGGCGGTTCAATCAATTAATGCAATAAGCATTATTCCTCAAGTTACAGATAAAGATGAAGATATTCTGACTTACAAATGGGAACAACTTTCAGGACAACCAGTATCTTTGTCCTCAATCACAGAAAAGCATCTTACATTTCAACCTGTCCTTCTTGATTTTTCTCAAACTGATCCTATAACATTTAGAATTACCGTTGATGATGGATTTGGGGGAGTTGCAAGTGATACCGTAAACGTGATATTCTTTACTGGTCTTATTGACAACAAGTCCATTTCAATTGAAGCAGGACCTCCACAGACCGTAGTCGAAGGTCAAACTGTATCTCTTGATGTAACTGGTCACACGTTGAATAATCAACCTATTTCCTATACTTGGATTCAGTTTATTGGAACTCCTGTTACTCTCAGTTCTTCTAATGGAGATCATATTGAGTTCACAGCTCCCAAAGTAGGTGATTATGAAGAACTATTGTCATTCCATGTTACAGGATACTCTAAGGGAAATGGATACGCAAATGATATAGCAATAGTTAAAGTAATTCCATCAAACCTTGCGCCAATAGCTGATGCTGGAAAAGATCAAAATGTTCCTCAAAGAACATTTGTGTACTTAGAGGGAACTGGAACTGATCCTGATGGTGACAATATTAGATTTTCTTGGTCTCAAAAATCTGGAATTCCAACTAAAATTTATGAAAACACACAGCCTTCAGCATACTTTGTTTCTCCAACAACCCAATCACTATCAGAGCCATTAGTATTTGAGCTTAAAGTAACTGATGTTGTAGGAAATTATGATGCTGATGATGTAACAATTACGGTAAGTACTGAAAATAGCCCACCACGTGCATATGCTGGTCCTGACAGAAGAGTTCATGGCGGTGATAATGTTACTATCATGGGTGCTGCAGTTGATTTGAATGACGATGATCTAAAAACAGAATGGAAGCAAATCTTTGGTGATGCCATATCCTTTGATAAATCTAATTTGAAACTATCATTTATTGCACCTGACGTTGCTCCGACAATTTCTAAACGACTGGCTTTTGAACTAACAGTTACTGACCCACAAGGATTAACTGACTCAGATCAAGTTGTAATCTTTGTGTCTCCTGAAAACAGTGCCCCAAAAGCTAATGCGGGGCCTGATATGACTGTGGATGAAAATACAGTTGCCAATTTACACTGTACTGGAACTGATCCTGATGGTGACAAACTTGGATTCACATGGAGTACTACATCAAAAGGTGTTATTGAGCAAAATACTAATTCTAATACTATGGTGAAAATTCCAAATGTTGTACGTGATTCTACAATGAACTTTACTTGTACTGTAACAGACGGAACCTACTCTTCTTCAGATAGCATGAATATTCTAGTTAAAAATACTCTTAGTCTTGATATTGTAGCTGATGCAGGTGTTGATAGGATAGTAAATGAAAATGTCAAAGTTTCATTGGATGGAAGCAAGAGTCATGATCCTGAGGATCAACCGATTTCATTCAAATGGACACAACTATCTGGAGAATCTGTAAAACTATCTTCTAATACTAATGTGAATCCATCATTTACTAGCCCAATCGTGAATAATAATGAAATTAAGGTTCTGACATTTGAACTCAAAGTATTCGATGATAATGGAAGGGAAAGTACTGATACAGTTGTAATTACTGTGGATCCAGTCAACTCTCCTCCAGAAGCATCTGCATCTGCAAAACAATAATTCTGGAATTTCTATTTGAGGTTGATTGATATCTTTTGTTTCTTATTCTTCTAACTTCTCTATGACTTGAGAAAAATTCCAAGGACCGCACTGAACATCAAGATTCTCACTCTCAAACAGACCTGTCTTGTTTAGATGATTGATAATGTGTGCTGCAAACGGTAATGCACCAGTGGCTCCAGGCGAATTGTAATTCAGAATATGAAATGATGCATCATCATCAATTAAAATTACATCTGGAGCAAACTTTCCACTATCATCAATTACTGATGATCTAATTCCTGCAGTACCTTTCTCAGTAATTTTGTCTGAATCAATTTTGGGTAAAAATCTCTTTACTCTATCAATCATTGCAGATTTTGACATTGATGATTGTATTTCATTTATTGCAAGTTCCTGAAATTGTTTATCAAAGATTGCTTTTCTGGCACCCGACCCTAACATTTCTAATATTTTTGGGATAAACTCCTTGATGTTTTCTATTTTGTTGTATCCATATGGGCTGAACACTGGAACTGCGTTAGGTCCAATCTCACAACTGCCATCAACTCTGATGATCCAATGAGGATCTAAAAATGGATAATCTGGAAATTCTGGAACAGAGTATACGCTTGTTTTAGTCAAGTCATGATATTCTTTTGGGGCTTTCCAATACTCTCCTCTAAAATGCACATCAGTAAATTTTTCTGCAACACCTACATCATGCGCAATATTTACTGCCTCTCCCCCTGCAGCATTAATTAAAAATTTTGCAAATATTTCATGTTCATTATTTAATGTAATTTTCCACGCATCATCTTCTTTTTTTATTTTTGTTACCTTTGTATCTAAAATGAATTGTGTGCCATTTGATTTACTGTCTTTCATAATCGAATTTGTGAATATTGAATAATCTGCAGATCCATCCTTGTAAACATAAAGTGCAGTTTCACATTTTATTTGAGGCTCTATTTTTTTCAACTCTGTACTGTCTATCAGTTTGATGTCTTTGTCTTTTAATCCATTTTGCTTTCCCCATTTTAGATATTTTTCAAGAACTGAGGTACCTTTTTTATCCAAAGCAACTTCAATCACCCCATCTTTTTTAAAAGGCAAATCTCTTAATTTGGAATACTCTTCCCACATTTCATATCCGTGAAATGCAGCTTTTGCAAACAATTTCTTCTTTTCTGGATTGTACAGATATGGCGCATGAACTTTTCCTGTATTTCTCCCACTTGTATGAAATGCGACGGTATGTGCTTGCTCAATTACAGCAATTTTTTTTGATCTGTTAAGATGCGATAGAAAATATGATATAGATGTTCCAAGAATCCCTCCTCCAATAATTACAACATCAAAATTATGTGTCACAGGCCTCAATTAAGATTACTTCTTCGTCAATATTAAATCAAATCTTTGAGAATTAAGGTTAATATCCAATAAAATTTTAGTTCAAACTGTGTTGCCTGATAGATGTTCAATAATGGAAGAAGGAAAACAGTGCGTCAATCCTCCAGAATTTATTGTATCTATTGTTGCAGATCAAGATGAATATATGTTCGGAGTTACTTGCCAAAAACACAAACAAATAGTTTCAGGCAAAATTAGATTACTTCAAAATGAAGAAAAACTACGTAATGGTAAAATCATCTTTTCCCCTGTTAAAGCAATTGGTACTGATTGTATTCATGGTGATTCCGACGATTTTGTTCAAATTGATATGAACTCCACTAAAAATTGAAATAATTTTGTTTTGAATAGTTCATGGTGCTTTTTGAATTGTTATCTGATATAATTGCAAATGATGATGTTTTGCTTGTTGTCAAAAACCATGGCGTCACAAGTGAAATTAGGAGTAACTCTCTTAATATCAGAGAAAAAGAAAAATGGATTACTATTGGAGATAATGACGGCCCTGCACACATGCATGTTAATTCCGAATTGATAAAATCTGCAGAATTCATTCAAGAAATAAAACCTGAACGAACTAGTTTCAGTGTGCAGTTCTTTGATGAATATGGAGAACGCATTTTGGCTGCATTTTTTACAAAAATGTATGATGGCTCTAAAAAACTAATTACTGCAAGAAAAAAAACGTATGATGATCTAACTCAAAAATTCTCCCCAAAAATCAAATTTTAAAAAAACCTTGTCTGAAAAAGACAAAAAGAAAAATACTATTGTGATTCTTTCTTCTTCTTTTCTTTCTCAGATTGTAATTTAGCTAATTCTAATTCTTCATTAGTATGTTTGAATTTTTTCAATCTGATATTTTATCATGATTTCAATATAAAAACCGCTCATTTTTTTAAACGATCACTCAAGCGTAAAATTCAGTATCCTACTGAGTAGATCGGCTTTTTTCCACTCATTCCTAGATTCAGATTTTTAACTGTAATTTCTGCCATCTTAGCCCTAGTCTCTTTCGTTGAGCTGCCTATGTGTGGTGTCAGTACAACATTTTGTAATTTGGTTAATGGGTTTTTTGTACTGATCGGCTCTTCTTCAAACACATCTAAACCTGCACCTGCAATGATGTTTTTTTTGAGAGCTACTACAAGTTCTTTTTCATTTACTATCTTTCCTCTTGAAGTATTAATTAAAAATGCAGATTTTTTCATTTTTCTAAAAACCTTTCTGCCAAACAAATGCTCTGTCTCTTTAGTATGTGGAACGTGAATTGAAATAATGTCGCTTTGTGTAACTAGTTTCTCAAATGAGACATATTTTACACTCAATGTTTTTTCATTGAATTTTGAAATGCGATTTCTATTATGATATATGATGTTCATATCAAATGCTTTTGTTCTTTTTGCAAGTGTTCTGCCAATTCTCCCCAATCCTAAAATTCCAAGCGTTTTTCCTTGCAGATCTACTCCAACATAATCATGTGCTCCGTAGATTACTTTCCATTTCCCCTTTCGAATAATTCTGTCCCCCTCAGATACTCGTCTTAATACATCAAGAATAAGTGTGAATGCCAAATCTGCAGTTGCATCAGTTAGTACTTCTGGTGTATATCCTACACGAATCTTCTTTTTCTTGGCATAATTGACATCAATATGATCAAAACCTACACTATAGGTGCTAATCACTTTTAGATTCTTCGCTAAATCTATGGTCTCTTTATTGATTTTGTCATATGGAAAGCAGATTATGCCATCCACTTCTTTTATTTTTGATCTAATCTTTGTTTGAGGAATTGGAATTTTTCCTGAATGAACTTCAATTTGATATCTTTTTTTTAATTCTTTTAATGCAAAATCATGTAAAGTTCTTGTAAGAAAGACTTTTTTCATCAGTCTTGAGATTTATCTCAAACCATTTATACGATTTCTTTCTAAATTACGTATGTCTTCCAAGACCGAAGAAGAAGAGGAAGATTTTGCTATTTGTGTAGAGTGTGGTAATTCTATTGATAAATGTGGATGTGTCTGCCCTTATTGCGGAGAACGAGATAAATGTGAATGTGCATTGTTTGATGCAGCTACTGGGGGTTAAACATTTTGATAATGCATAATATTATACTTCATCAAAAGGATAACTTACTGTGAGCATAACTGATTTTACTTGGTTAATAGGCGGTCCACAGGGTAGCGGTGTTGAGTCTGGAGCAAACATCTTCTCTAAAGTCTGCGCTGCGATGGGATATCAGATATTTGGAAAGCGAGAATTTTATTCTAACATCAAAGGAGAACATAGTTATTTTACGGTAAGAATTTGTGATAAGAAAATCAATTCAAACGTAAATGATGTTACTCTGATGGTCTCCTTTGATGCAGAAACTATCTTTCGTCATTACGATGAAGTAGTTTCTGGTGGTGGGATAATTTATGACTTGGATCTAGAAAAATCAAAAACAGACGATGTTCACACACTTGATGGACCATTCAAAGAAAGATTGCATAAAGAATTAGAATCAAAAAACAAACCATTTACAATAGCGGGTGTTTTAGAGATTGCAAAAGAAAAAGGAGTTACAATATATCCAGTCTCTTTCAAATCAATCCTTGCTACGCTTGCAGAAGAAACGGAAAATCCTCGATTACGAGGATTAGTTAGAATGTTTAATGTGATAGGAGTTGCATTATCTTTGGGATTAGTGAAGATGCCTCCTGATTCTTTGAAGAAAACTATTGGGGATATTTTTGCGAAAAAACCAGAGATTGCAAAAATTAATCAAGAGACTGCAAACTACTCATACAATTACGCAATTGCAACCTTTGAATCTTTTAATCACTTACTTACTGGTACTGAAAAAAAACCTGACACAATTTTGGTTCAAGGTTTTCAGGGAACTGCATTAGGTAAGATGGCATGTGGATGTAGGATGCAACCTTACTATCCAATTACACCTGCTTCCGATGAATCTGAATTTCTTGAATCCAATGAAATCCTTGAAGTAAATGGTGACAGACTCGGCTCCACCGCAGTCATTCAATGTGAAGATGAAATCTCTGCAATGGGAATGACCATTGGTGCAGTATTAACTGGAACCCGTTCTTCAACATGTACTTCAGGTCCGGGATTTGCATTGATGGCTGAAATGCTGGGATGGGCTGGAATGAATGAGGTGCCAGTTGTAATTACAAACTATCAAAGAAGTGGTCCTTCAACTGGACTTCCAACACGACATGGTCAAGATGATTTGCTCTTTGCAATTTATGCTGGACATGGAGACTTTCCAAAGATTGTTTATGCATCAGGTGATATTGAAGAGAGCTTTTATGATACTGGCAATGTCTTTAATTACGCAGAGATTTTTCAAGTTCCAGTAATCCACATGATGGATAAATTCCATGCAAGTTCTGTAATTACTTGTAAAAGATTTGATCCTCAAAAAATCACAATTAATCGTGGTAAACTATTAGAAAAAGTAGAAGATGGCTATAAGAGATTTGCATTTACTGACGATGGGATATCTCCTCGTTCTAGATTGGGAATTGATAATGGAATATTTTGGAGTACTGGTGATGAATCTGATGAATTTGGTCACATCACAGAAGATCCCATTTTACGTGTAAAAATGATGGATAAAAGAATGTCTCGACTTGATTTGATTCTAAAAGAGATTCCTGAATCACAACAAGCAGTGTCTTTTGGAGTTGAAGATTATACTATCATTTCTTGGGGGTCAGCAAAGGGTCCGATTCTTGATGCAATTGACATGCTCAAAAAAGAAGGAATCTCAATTGGATACATTCAACTAAAATTAATGCATCCGTTTCCAGCTGAATATGTTACATCATTACTCAAAGATGCCAAAATAATAATTGATATAGAGGCCAATCAATCAGGACAACTGGGAAAATTATTCAAACAAAATGTTAGTCGTGATGTTGATTACTTTATCTTAAAATACTCTGGCAGAGCTATGACTAGTACTGAAGTTTATGATTCCCTTAAAAAAGTTGTTGAAAATAAATCCGGTAAACGGGAGATCTTAATACATGGCGCTTAAACTTGCAGATTATAAGACAGACGTGCACAATGACTGGTGCCCTGGATGTGGGGATTTTGGAATTGTCAATGCTATACAGATGGCTTTAGCTGAGATGGGAGTACAACGGGACAAGACAACAATCTTTTCTGGAATTGGCTGTTCAGGTAAGACGTCACACTTCATCAATACTTATGGTATTCATACATTACATGGACGTGTTTTAACATTTGCGCAAGGCGCAAAGATTGCAAATCCTGAGATGACAGTAATTGCTGTTGGTGGTGACGGTGATGGTTTAGGAATTGGTGCAGGTCACTTTGTTGCAGCTGGAAGACGTAATGTCGATATGACTTACATTATTTTTGATAATGGCGTTTATGGATTAACAAAGGGACAAGCATCTCCTACATTAAAACTGGGAGAGAAGACAAAATCACTGCCTTCTCCAAATACCAATTTCAATGTTAACCCAATAGGTCTTGCAGTTGCAAGTGGTTTTACTTTTGTTGCACGTGGATATTCATATGATGTTAAACATCTCAAAGATTTGATTATTCAGGCAGTAAAACACAAAGGACTATCCTTTTTGGATGTACTTCAACCCTGTCCTACTTATAATGATATCAATACAAGGGACTGGTATGCGGGATCTGATTTACTGGATGAGGCACAAAAAAGGCATTCAAGAATTTACAAACTTGAAGAACAGGGATATGATCCGATTGTTCATTACAATTCAATTTCTGAGGTTAATGAAAAACTATCTCAATCCCTCATCAAATCACTAGAATGGGATACCAAAATACCAACTGGCGTATTTTACAAAAATGAACTAATTTCACCTTACACCCAGAGACTAAAAGACAAGATTCCAAATTATTACGAAAATCCTCCTGCAAAACAAAATATCTCTCAAAATGGCAAGCCAATTACTGATATTTCTGCAATTTTGGATTCACTTCAAGTATAATTTCTACTTCAAACCTAACAAGTTATAGGCAAGTTTCGCAGCAGTGTATTTTGCATTTGAATATTTGTGACGCAAATAAAATATTTCGAAAATCCATAATCAGGGGATTCTTTGAACCTCAATTGGTAAATCTTGACTTTAAAAAATCTTCCATAAAACATCCTTTGATTAATGATAACGGTCTTATGCAATCTGATTTACTTCATATCTTCTTTGATGTGGATACAGGATGTGATTACCCTGATGGGGATGAATGGTTTATTGTGGAATTGATATTCCCACATGATGTGACACTTCCTGATAATTTGAAAGGTGTTGATTATTTTACTACTCTTTCAGTTGAAGAAGGAAAAACATTTTGGCATCATCGTGAATTAGTTCGTTTCAAATATGGAAAATCAAAAAAGCTTGATTATGCCTTAAATTTTCTAGAGTCAAAGTACAAAGAACTTCATGAATTACTAGAACCGTTACAAAAAGATCTCAAGTAATCTTTTTCCAGGTGTTGCCACTAAAAATGTATTTTTTGTTTTCAGATGATGCAGTATTTAGTCTCCATCTAATTGATTTTGGGTCAAATTTGTAGATTATTTCTGAAATTTCTGAAGGGAGTTTTTGAGGATCAAGATGATGTGGGAGTAATTCTAAAACAAAATCAATTTTTTCAATTGCATTATCAAACCATTGTCTTTCTTCTACATCAACACTAAAAACAATCCTGGGATTTCCAGCAAAATTAATTTTAACTTTTAACGCATTACCGCTACCTCTCCTTCTCTTCATTTCCTTGAAAACTGCTTTTACTTTTTCCCAACGTCTAAAATCAAACCATTGAAAGAATTCTTCATTAAATGCAAGTGGAATTTCTATGTCCAGTGAACTAACAAAATTACTCTCATCTTGCTCAATCTCCTCCTGAATAATTGTAAAATGTGAGTTTAGAAATCCATAGAGTACTTCAATTTCCCATGGTGAAATCCCATAATATGTCAGTGTTGTCTTCAATCCTTCTGACATGTTATAGATTCTTAAAAATTGTAATTAAATCTTCAAACCTTATAAATTGGGACAAATTGACCTTAAAATTAAAATTACATGGATAAAATTGTTATATTAATGAAGAAAGAATTTGTAGTAAAGAGTATTGATTCCGCACCAGATGGGGCACCATATGTTGTAGTTTCACTATCATCAATTAAAGATCTTAAAGACACAGCTCAAAATCCACAATCCCCTTTTGGTACTCCCAAAGTCATGGGATTCTCAAACATGAATGACATGATGAAGGATTTAAACAAAATGATGGCAGGAATGGGCGGTGGAATGGGAATGCAAGGTGTAACTCAATTAAAACTTGAGATGCATGAATACAAAGACATGGGTCTCTCAGTAGGTGATAAGGTCTTTTTAGAAATGACCAAAGCTGAAAGTCTGGGTGTTTAGATTTACCAGATTGTATTGAAATATTTCCAACCATAAAGGGCAGCAATTGTTCCAATCACAAATAACATAGGCTTCCATGCAAATACTGGAATACTTGGTGTTGCAAGTTTTACTTTGTAATTATCTACAATTGCATTCACATTTTTCTTAATTTTATCATGCCAGATACTATACTCTACATGATATTTCTTAAGAATTTCTTCTACTTCGTAAACTACTGGAGTTCTCTGCGAGAACAAGTGCTGAAGATAATCTCTTGACACTTCAACTTCTGCATGAATTCCAATCAATCCTTTTTTTAGATCTACCATCCTGATGTGCATCTCCCAAGGTTTTTTTAATTTTAAATTTAGACCGTTCCCAATTTGTCCTGGTTGTTTGTGTTCGAGTTTTACTTTGGTAAATCCTTCTTTAACAAAGATTTTCATTAGTTCTTCAAAACTCTTCTTTACCACTACATGAAGCTGCTCTAATCCTCGTTTGTTATCAACATCGATCTTGTGTTTTAGGCCATCAAAAAATGAAACCGTCTTTGGGTATGTGGTAAGATACTCCATATTTTCTCACGAAAAAACCTCTATTTAAAGCAGAACTAAATTTCTAGTATGCTGGTGGATTTGATAGCCCTCTAACATAAACACATTGATCTGGCGATATTGTCATCTCTGAAGAACTAATTTTTCTATCCGTCAGTTTTGCTTCTGAGTTTCTGACTATGGCAAACGGTTTTGATTCTCCTCCTTCTCCCATTTTATAATTTGCAATAGTTGCAATATTATCCACCACTGCTTGAAATGTAACTTTTAGTGGATTATCATCAAGATCTTTTTTTGCTCTCATATCTAAAACTGGTTCAATTCCTGCACATGCAACTGCAACTCCTGACGTTCCAATTCTTGCAGGCATTAATCTACTGTCCACTAGAATAACTCCGACATGAATTAACATCTTCAAGAAAACCTTTCTGCGAATCTGCTCTGAAATTAGATAAGGATTCTGTGGATACAATATCGCTTTATCTTTTTTTGCATTGGATTTGTCAATACCTGCATTTGGTGCCATGATGTTGTTAGCTGATGTAATGACAAATCCTCCTATTCCTCCAAAGATTTTATCTGATTCTCTGACGATTATTTCTGCAATTTCTGATTTCAGTCTGTATTTTTTTGAAACCTCTAATCCTTTCTCTGATGTTCTGATTTTTGAAAGATCGACTATTCTTCCTTGTGAATTTGAAATATATTTTGTTGAAATTACTAAAATGTCATCATCTTGTAATTTTACATTGTTTTTTTCTAAAGTTTCAAGTAATGCCTCAAAAACATCAAATGGTTCTTGTTTTCTTTCTGCTAAAAGTGGTAAGACAGTTAATTGCATAATATTTTCAATAATCCGTTTCTTTTTTATTGTTGTGACTAATATTTCCTAATTTTTTAAATGAAATCCTCCTAAAAAAGCCATTAGTTATTTACAGAAGATACAAAGTAAATCTTGTGAAATATAACCAAAATCATGATGAGATTTCGCCATCGGAGTGGTTACTGATTAACCGATTTCTGTATGAGATAAAAAAGATCGATTCTCCATGCATTTCTGTTTATTATCCCTATGGCAAGGGACAAGAAACCATATCATTACTAGAAGAAACAGAGCGAAATGAATTCTTTGAAAAAATTGAATCAAAAATTGAACAAAAAATTATAGACCTCAAAGACAATCCCATATCTGTAGGCAAATTTACAAAGACACTGTGTATTTTTGGATGGATAAAAAATAACAAAGTAAACATCAAAGTAATTGGCACCTCAAAAAAACTTCCCTATGTGTACATGGCAAGCAAAAAGCCATTCGTTAAACCATTCAAGGATATTCTGGAAATCAATTACGATGTTTTGTTAGTGACACTAGATCAAAAGTCTGCAAAAATACAGAAATTTCATGGAGATCAAATAATTTTGGAATCTAAACTTAGAATTGACTTACAAGGAAGACATCGAAAAGGTGGCCAGAGCCAAGGAAGATTTCTGAGGGCAAGACAAACCAAAATTCATGTTTTCTTTAAGAAAATTGCAAGTAAGATCCGCAAAATGGATCTGAATTCTGATCTAATTCTGTTGGGGGGAACTGGTACGGCAAAAACTGAATTTTATACAGAACTTGATTCAGAGTTGAGAAAAAAATGCCGATTTGTAGAAAACCTGTCCTTTTCAACAACAATGAGGGATATTGAAAAGAAAATAATTCGCCATCTGTATCAGCACCGAAGAAAATATGTGGAAGAAATTATTGAAAAATATGAAAATCTAGTTAAAAAAGGCCTAACTGCAAAAAGAAATAGTGTTATTCTCAAAGGTTTAGAAATTGGAGCCGTTGACACATTGATTGTCTCTGCAAATTATCACCGCGATGCTCAATTCAAAAGAATAATGAAGATGCTAGAGATTGCAAAAAACACTTCGTGCAAAGTAGAATTTGCATCTTCCCCAAAAATTATCCAAAAACTAGAACTTGATAATTCCGTTTTAGCAATTCTAAGATACAAGATACAATAATCTCAAGATTTTGATGAATCTCAAATTGACTCTAATAATTTGATAGTTATCTTCTTAGATCATTAAATAAAAAATACGCATGACTAACTGATGCAAACTTGGAAAAGAAAATTGCGAATAGGAGAACTAGCAAATATTACTATCAAAAAGACAAAATCTAGAACAGAAATCTCCACAATTTATAAAATTTTAGATGAAATAATTGTCCCAAATTGGAAGTCAATTCCTGCTACTAGAAAATAATATTTGAATTCTGTTGAAGTTTTAAAAAATCAGAATTTTTTATAAATCTAACATAATGTCTGCTGTTTACAAATTTGAAATGTATGATTCAGTTATTTCTTTTGGGAAGAAATGGAATTAATGTTCTGACAAATTCTGTAAAATTCTTTGTTTGGTAGTATACTGTTCCAGGTCCAATAATCTCAATTACTAGAGCCTCTCCTCCAAATATGGATGTCTTTAACCCTCCATGTTTTGTTACTCTGTAATCTGCACTTGCACTCATTGCAACTAACTGATAATTATCTAGAATCATCTTTTCGCCACTTTTGAGATTCATCGATAAAATACTTCCCCATGCATTTACAAACATGTCTCCCTTGCCTAGTGTTTTTAACATGAATAGATTACTTCCAAAAATTCCTTTTGTGAATCCCTGCCATTGTGTATCTAGTGTAAGATCATCAGTTGATGCAACATATGCCCCTGACTGAACAATAAATTCTTCATTAACATTAATCACTTCAATATCCCCTAACATATTTCCAGTTAGTCCAAGTGTGCAATTATCTTCTCTTGCAATGAAATTATTTACAAAAAATGACTCACCACCTAGAGCAACTGTCTTGAGTGTTTTGAGAAGCCACCTTTTCTCATTGAAGTTACAGTCTCAATATCTCCTTTGATAAATACCATCGATCCTGCTTCTGCAGTAACTTTTTCTCCTTTGTTCATTGAAACATAAATGATCCCCATGGGATTTTTTAGAATCTCATAATTCATAATTTTTCTATATTGTTCCTTTAAGATAAATAGTATCTTGAACTGTTCTAAAGCTTTTAATCTGTAAAGCAGGGTTTTGGATTATGAATATTGTTGAGAAGATTCTTGCACGTGCATCCGGAAAGTCTTCAGTTGCCCCTGATGATGTGATTTTTGCAAATGTTGACAAGGTAATGGTTCATGATGTATCAGGACCAGGCGTAATTAAGGTATTTGATAAACTAAGGAAAGAAGGAATTTTAATTGACAAGTTATGGGATCCGACAAAGGTTTGGGTAGCAGAAGATCATTTTGTTCCTTCAGCAGAAAAAGTATCAGCTGAAAATATTGTAAAACTATCTAATTTTACTAAACAATATGGAATTGAAAAACACTTCAAATATGGAATGGGACAGTATGGGATTTGTCACACAATATCCCATGAAGAAGCAATGGTCATGCCAGGTGAGGTATATGTAGGCGGAGATTCTCACACAAACACTACTGGTGCTTTAGGTTCATTTGCATGTGGATTAGGGCACACTGATGTTGCATATGTCTTGTTAAATGGAAAGATTTGGTTTAAGGTTCCTGAAACTATGTACTTTAAGCTAAATGGAAAATTACCCGATCATGTAATGGCTAAGGATTTGATTTTAAAAATTATCGGTGAGATTGGAACTGATGGTGGTGCATATAAAACAATGCAGTTTGGTGGAAGTGGGATTGATGAAATGTCAGTTGAGAGCAGATTAACAATGTGTAATATGACTACAGAGGCTGGTGCGAAAAATGGGATTGTTGAGCCTGATCAAAAAGTAGTTGATTACCTTTCAAGCCGTGGTGCTACAAATTTTAATTTAATAAAAGGAGATGGCGATGCAGAGTATTCAAAAGTGTTTGAGTATGATGCCTCAGAGATGGAACCCATTGTTGCAAAACCATTTTCTCCTGAAAATGTCACAATTGTAAGGGAAGCTCCTAATGTTGAATTAGATAAATCATATATCGGTTCATGCACTGGTGCAAAATACGAAGATTTAGTAGCTGCTGCAAAAATTCTCAAAGGCAGACAAGTAAAGATTAGAACAGAAATATTGCCTGCTGCAATTTCAATTTATAAGCGTGCTATGGAAACTGGTCTATTGAAAATATTTTTAGATGCTGGTGTGACAGTTGGACCGCCTACATGTGGTGCATGCTGCGGTGCTCATATGGGTGTCTTGGCAAAGGATGAAATCTGCATTAGTACTACCAATAGAAATTTCCCAGGAAGAATGGGTCATATTGAATCTCAAACCTATCTTGCTTCTCCTTTAGTTGCTGCAGCATCTGCAGTTACTGGTAAAATAACTGATCCGAGAGATTTACAATGAAAGGAAACATCATTAAATATGCACAAGATAACATTGACACAGATGTAATCATTCCAGGTCAGTATCTCAAAGTGCATGATTACGCAGAACTTGCAACACATGCAATGGAGGGGCTGGATCCTAATTTTCATTCTAAAGTAAAGAACGGCGATTTTATTTTATCTGGAAAAAATTTTGGATGTGGTTCAAGTCGAGAACATGCGCCAATTGCTTTATCTCATTCAGGAATAAAGGCCGTACTTGCATTATCCTTTGCAAGAATTTTCTATAGAAATGCAGTAGATGGCGCATTTTTGTTACCCATTGAAATTGAACATGATGCATATGATGGAATTTCAGAAGGAGACGAAGTAGATATTGATATTTCTGCAAATGAAATTAAAAATCTTACAAAAAACCAGACATACAAAATGAAACCTTTTTCAGAAATCATTGGAAAAATTATTGCTGCAGGTGGTCTATTTAAGTACAAACCAGACCAGGATTAAAATGGGAAAAACTCTTTTTGAAAAAATTTGGGAATCCCATGTTGTAGTTGAAAAACCAAACAACCCTTCTCTAATCTACATTGACAGGCATTTGATACATGAAGTAACATCTCCTCAGGCTTTTGATGGATTACGAATGAATAACAGAAAGGTTCGAAGACCTGATCTTACTATAGCTACCATGGATCATAATGTTCCAACAAATGACAGATCCCTTCCAATTTTGGACCAAACTTCAGCAATCCAAATCCAAACACTTGAAAAAAACTGTAAAGATTTTGGAATCACATTATTTGATATTAATAGTCCCAATCAAGGAATAGTTCATGTTATTGGTCCTCAATTGGGAATTACTCTACCTGGCTCTACGATAGTTTGTGGGGATAGTCACACATCTACTCATGGAGCATTTGGTGCACTTGCATTAGGCATTGGAACAAGTGATGTTGAGCATGTATTGGCATCTCAAACAATATGGCTTGAAAAACCAAAACCATTTGAAATTAAAATAAAAGGAAAAAGAAAGAATCCCCACGCAGTTACTGCAAAAGATATTGTTCTCTCAATAATCAAAAATATTGGGACTGGTGGTGGTACGGGTACGGTAATAGAGTATAGGGGAGAGGGAATTGAAGATCTTTCCATGGAGCAGAGAATGACTATATGTAATATGTCTATTGAGGCAGGAGCCCGTGCAGGATTGATTGCGCCTGACGAGAAGACATTTGATTATCTTAGAGGACGAAAATACACTCCTAAAAATTATGAGTCTCTAGTTGAGGAATGGCGTGAGTATCTAAAAACTGACAATGATGCAACATTTGAAAAACAATTTACACTGCACATTGATGACATTGCACCTCAAGTTAGCTGGGGTACGAATCCTGGTATGACTTGTGATGTAACTGAATCTGTTCCATTCCCTGATGAATTTGCACATGGTGATCCTAATCAAGAGAAAGGTGCAGAAAAGGCTCTCAATTACATGAATCTTAAGCCCGGAACCCCAATTGAAGATATAAAAATTGATAGAGTGTTTATTGGTTCGTGTACAAATGCACGATTGGAAGATCTTATTGAGGCATCAAAAGTTGTAAGGGGCCAAAAAATTTCACCATCTGTTAGAGCAATGGTTGTTCCAGGTTCTCAAATGGTAAAAAAACAAGCAGAAGAAATGGGTCTTGATAAAATTTTCATTGATGCTAATTTTGAATGGAGAGAAGCTGGATGCAGTATGTGTCTTGGAATGAATCCTGATATTTTATCACCTGGTGAACGATGTGCTAGTACATCAAACAGAAACTTTGAAGGAAGACAAGGTACTGGTGGAAGAACTCACTTAGTTAGTCCAGTAATGGCAGCAGCTGCTGCAATTAAAGGACACTTTGTAGATGTAAGAAAAATGGATTTGAATTAGAATGGAGTCTTTCAAAAACATTTCAAGCATTGTCACACCTTTAGACAAAGTAAATGTAGATACTGATCAAATCATCCCGAAACAATTCCTAAAATTAGTTCAAAAATCTGGATTTGGAAAATTCTTGTTTTTCAATTGGAGATATGATGAAGCAGAAAACAAAAAATCTGATTTTATCTTAAATGATCCAAAATATGATGACTCTAAAATCCTAATATCTGGAGATAATTTTGGATGTGGTTCTAGTCGTGAACATGCTGTTTGGGCTCTAAAAGACTATGGCTTCTCCGTAATTATTGCTCCTTCTTTTGCTGATATCTTCTTTAGCAACTGCTTCAAAAATGGACTTTTACCAATTTCACTTGATGAAAAATTGGTTGAGATTTTACAAAAAGAAACAGATCCAATCAGTATAGATTTAGAAAAACAATCCATCAAAACACCTAGACAAGAAATTCATTTTGATATTGATTCTCACATGAAAAAAATTCTATTGGAGGGACTAGATGATATTGCACAAACTTTTCAATACGAAGATAAAATTACAAATTTTGAAAAAAATTCTAAAATCCCATCTGTTTTATGATCTTCTTTACTGTTTTCTCGTTTCTTTCTAAAATCATTGGAGATTCTGCATCAATCCATTCTATTTCTCCAATATCGTATGCACTAATTTTTCCTTCCTTTGATAGTTGTTGTAAAATATCAAATGACAAATTGATCTCTTTTTGTTTTGATTTTGCCTTTATTCTATTGATAATATCTGAACCAAGCATGTAAATCCCTAAACATTCTGGAATCTGCAATTTCATTACTGGTTTTTCTTTGAATTCTTTAATTATTCCATTTTCAACTACCGCAAATCCTGTTTCTTCTTTTCTTTTTGTTCTTATTGCAATACATGCAGTGCTTTTCTTCTCAATAAATTGCTCGTGCATTTTTTTTAGATTTATAGCGCACAAGTTATCTACAAACCATAAAACAAACTCTGATTCTTCTTTGAGCTTATTATCAATATGCAGTAAATCTCCTCCTGTACCACTTTGTGAGTCTTGAACAAAGGTGATATCTTTTTGATTTTCATAATAGTTTTTGATTTGACCTCCTAATCCTGTAAAATCTGAAATTATGATTATCTCTTTTATGAAACTAAATGATTTTAGATATTTTGTAACATAATCAATTAGCGGTTTTCCATTAATTGGTGTCATTGCCTTTGGGAAATACTCTGTATATGGTTTACCTCTAGTTCCTTTACCACCAGCTAAAATTATGGCCTTCACAGTCTAACGATATGATTTCTGCTTTCTTCTTCTGGCACCAGGTCCGCCAAATTTCTTTGGTTCTTTCTGTCTGGCATCTCCACTTACTAAGTACTTGTCAAAATCTGTTATTCGTTTTCGAAGATCATCTCTGGTGGCTTTTGGAAGTGGGTGTTCTTTTGGTTCTTTCTTAGATTTTGTCCATCCAATTAGTGCTCTGGTAATTCCCGTTGCAGCTGCACTGGCCTGACCCATAAAACCTCCTCCTCTAACTCTAACAGAAATATCTATCTTGTCTCTTAAATCACCTGTGATTTCTAGTGGTCCTAAAATTACTTCGCGAGCAGTCTCTTGAGGAATCATTTCAACTGGGACATTGTTAATTCTTACTTTACCTTGTCCTTTTGTTATGTAAACATGGGCACTTGCTCTTTTTCTAGTTGCAAAATAAATTTCAGTTTTTGGTGTTGTCATTCAGTCCACCCTATTACTCTGCATAATTCGCCTATTGATGTGTAGTTTGCTGCAGATCTTTTAATTATTGCTTTCTCAAATTGAATTTTTTCAAGTGATTTAATTTCTTTAGGAGAACCAATGTAAGTTCTTAGTCTTTGATAAGATTCTTTTCCAGATGGCTTTCTATCAAATGGTAACATTTGACGAATCATTTTTGCCATCATCGTATCTGGTCTTCTATAGTGAACTGGTCCATGTTTATAATTAATAATGCTGTTGATTTCTAAAAATTCTCTGGCCTCTTTGATTTGATTTGCTCTTGTTCCGCTCATCATAATTTTTTCACAATTTACAACCGAGACTCTGTTTCCTTGAATTAACAGTTTTGCAACATTAGATGCTAGTCGTCCTGCAATATGATCTGTTCCATCTACTACCACTGGTCTGTCCGTTCTGATTACTGTTTTTTGCTCAGCCAAGTAGTATAACTCCTTTCCCTGTTGGATTTTGCTCGATCAAATCCGCATAATTGATAATCTTTCCACCTTTTTCAATAATTTTGCTTGCAGCAGAGTTTGATACTCCAAATGAGAATAATGTAATCTTATGAGGAACATTTCCTGTTCCGAGAACTTTTCCTGGAAATACGACTGTATCGTTTTCTTTTGTTAATTGACCGATTTTATTTAAGTTAAGATCTCTTCTTGCTATGGATGGTTTTAATGCATATTCTGCCAATTTTGCCCAAATTGGAGCGTCATTCTTAACTGATGCCCTCTTCAGATCCTTTGCCATTCGTATTGCCACTTGATTAGTCATGTGAATAATCCGCCTTGAAACCCAAATATAATGTCTATGCTTAATTTAGTCTTGAATCTGGTCGATAGTTTCTTTGAATTGACCTAATTTGTTACTGACTTCATCTACTCCGGCAAGAATAATTTGCTCTGGATTTAGTGCACCAGTTGACTCTACTGTAAGAATTTTCTCATCATCTTTATCCGTATTAATAATTGTTGAAATATTTGCAGAATTCCATTTTGCATGTTCCGTCCCACGTCCAAGTCTTGCATAACATTCGGCTTTAATTTTTTGACCTGGTGCAAGTTGAACAATTGGAATTTTGTCTGAAACTGGTTTTATTGACTCGTCTTCAGAAGATAATTCATTTGAAAGGATAGTTCTTGTGACATCCGAGTCACCAGAGTCTAAAACTAACATTACTCTACAATTTGTACATCCAGTTTCACTTTTACAATCACATTTTAATGGTTCATTAAATCTGCTCAAATCGGTCTTTAATGGAATTAGCCCTAATCTGTGTGCTAGGCCTTCATCAGGCAGTACAGAAGAATTTTCAATAATGTCTACTGTATCGATTGCAAATATTGGTATGCCATTAAGACATACACGTCTAAGTGCGTTTGCGTATTGTAATGGAACTCCCTTTAACTTTATAGTTATTTTTTGATTATCTTTGCTGATTATCTCTAATGATGACAAATCTTGAACGAAATCTTTCAAGTCCACATAAAAATCTAGCTAGGTTTACGTATAGATAAATACCAAATTGTCATAGGTATTTTTAGAAATGGTAGATTATACATTGGTTAGATATTCCTTTGAGGGTGAAAAATTTGAAATTATGGTAAAGCCTGATCCCGCACTTGATTATAGATTGGGTAAGAAAAAGGATATTTCTTCAATCTTGGTTTCTGATGAAATTTATACTGATGCTAGCAAAGGTACGAGGCCCACTGCTGAAAAATTACAACATGCTTTTAAAACTGAAGATCAGATTGAAATTGCTGAGATTATTCTAAAGAAAGGTGATCTGAATCTCACAACTGATCAAAGACGAAAGATGATTGAAGAGAAAAAAAAACAAATCGTCACCTTTATTGCCAAAACCTATGTAGATCCTAGAACTCACTTACCACATCCGCCACTAAGAATTGAGCAGGCAATGAAAGATGGTAGAGTATCTATTGATCCTCATAAAACAGTAGATGAACAAGCTAAGGACATTGTCGAAAAACTGCGTTCTATAATTGCATTGAAGTCTGAGAATTTAAAATTAGAAATTACAATTCCTGCACAGTATGCATCTCAATCATATGCTGTTTTGAAGTCTGTAGGTTCTCTAAATAAAGAAGAATGGCAAAATAATGGCTCACTAAAAGCAATACTTGAAATACCCGCTGCAGCAAGGCCAAACGTGATTGATAAATTGGGTTCTATAACAAAAGGCTCTGCTACAGTTGAGGTAATGAAGTGATGGATAATAAAAGAAAATACGTTATTCCAGGCGATGTAGTAACTACAGGTCCATTTAGACCTGAACAAAATGTAGAACTGCAAGGAAATAAGATAATCTCAACTACCATTGGCATTTCTGAAATTTATGATGATTCGGTTAAAGTAATTCCGCTTACTGGAAAATATATTCCAAAAATTAATGATCTAGTAATTGGTAAAGTCATTTCTCATACTTCTCTTTCATGGGAACTTGACATAAATTCATGCTATGTTGGATTTCTACCTGCACAGGATGTCTTTGGACGAGACTTTTCTGCTCATGCAGATGAACTTACATCCAAACTAAAATCAGGTGACTTGGTTGCTGCAAGAATTGCAAATTTTGATAGAACTCGTGATCCACTGGTCACAATTTCTGATAGAGATTTAGGTAAAATTGATACTGGAGACTTGGTAAAAATATCTCCAAGTAAGGTTCCACGACTGATTGGAAAAAGAGGTACGATGATCCAGATGATAGAAATGGCGACAGACGCTGCAATCACTATTGGCCAAAATGGTTGGGTAGTGGTTTCATGTGAGTCGCCCGAGGGATTATTAAAGGCTAAAAAGGCAATTGAAATGGTTGATGAAAAAGCACATGTTGCTAATTTGACTGATCAAGTGAAAGAAATGTTAGAATCAAAAGGTGAATCATAATGGGCGGGAGAGACGCAACAATGGTCCTATTGGACGAGAATGGTATACGTTGTGATGGACGTAAAGTAAATGAGCCAAGACGAATTATGATTAAAGCTGGTGGATTAAAAAATGCAGATGGTTCTGCGTATATTGAATTTGGTGATAATAAAATTTTAGTTGGTGTTTTTGGCCCAAGAGACGTTCATCCAAAACACATGTCAAATACTGATACAGGAATTTTACGAGTTAGGTACCACATGGAGCCTTTCTCTGTTGGCGAAAGAAAAAATCCTGCTCCTTCAAGAAGAGAAATTGAAATTTCCAAAGTAATCAAAGAAGCATTAGAACCTGCAGTGATGTTGGATAAGTTCCCAAGAACTGCAGTTGACGTTTTCATTGAGGTATTACAAGCAGATGGTGGAACCAGATGTGCCGCACTTTCAGCAGCTTCTGTTGCGTTAGCTGATGCCGGAATTCCAATGAGGGATATGGTGGCTGCATGTGCTGCAGGAAAAGTTGCAGATACTATAGTTCTTGATGTTAACAATGAAGAAGATCAAGCAGGTCAAGCAGACATGCCGATTGGTTATATGCCAAATCTAGAAAAAATTACGTTATTACAATTGGATGGTGTTCTTACTCCTGAAGAATATACGAAATGTGTTCAAGTCGGAGTAGATGGTTGTAAAATTGTTTATGATATTCAAAAGAAAGCACTACAAGACAAATACTTTGGAAATGGAGGTGATTAGAATTGACATCTTCTGTTCTTGACGATCTAAAGAAATCACAAATTCTTGAATTACTTGAACAAGGAAAAAGAGTAGATGGAAGAGCACTGGATGAACCAAGAGAAATTTCAATTGAAACTAATGCAATTCCTAAAGCAAATGGATCTGCAAGAGTACGACTTGGTGAAACAGAAGTAATTTGTGGAGTCAAAATCCAACCTGATAGGCCTTTTCCAGATATGGGTGACAAAGGAATTTTCATTTGTACTGCTGAGCTTTTACCGTTGTCTCATCCAACTGTTGAAACTGGTCCACCAGGACCTGATGTGATTGAATTGGCAAGAGTAGTGGATAGAGGAATCAGAGAAAGTCACATGATTGATGTTTCTCAATTAGTAATCGAGAAGAATAAATCTGTAGTTGGTGTCTTTGCAGATAATGTAGTTGTTGATTATGATGGTAATCTATTTGATGCGTGCTCTTATGCTGCAACTGCAGCATTACTTTCATCAAAAACTCCAAAATGGAATTGGGTCGATGATACTCCGACATTAGTTGAGGGTGAAGAAACTCCTGTACCAATTGCTACTATTCCTGTCTCTGTAACAATGGCTAAAATTGGAAATCATATCATAGTTGATCCAAATGGAGATGAATGGGCTAGCATGGATTCAAGAATTACCATTACTACTGACTCCGATGGAAATATTTGTGCTTTGCAAAAAGGCGGTTCTGATGGATTTTCACAAGATGATATTAATCGATGTGGTGAAATTTCAATTCACGTAGGCGCAAAAATAAGAGAAAAATTAAAACAAGCCCAGATGGTAGGTCAATAAAATGGCAAAAGCAAAAAAATCACTTAAGGGATTAGGGGCTCGTTATGGAATTAAACTTAGAAAACAATATACGAAAATTCATCTCCAACTCAAAGAAAAAAGAACTTGTCCAGAATGCGGTTCAAAAACTTTTGGTAGAGATGCTGTAGGTATTTGGTCTTGTAAGAAATGCAGCTATAAAGTGGCCGGAACTGCATATGACATTAAACTTTAGTGCAAAAATTACTGTTGATGCAAAAGACAAAACAGAGGCAATTTTTGATTCTGTAAACATTGACAACAACTTTTATCCTGAAAACCCTGTGAAAACCAAGATGAAATTTGATGAGAAAATTTACATTTCAGTAGAATCAAAACAATTAACACATCTCCGCGCAAATCTTAATTCAACTCTTCGACATATTCAGGCAAGTCATGATTCAATTGAATCTGTAAAGATCTGACGCAAAAATGAACATTAAATAGATTAAATGGATATTCCTATACGTGGCAATTACAAACAACAAAATTGTTGATATTACCGTCACCATACCAATTGTTTACAGTCAACACGAAACAAGATTACTAAGCAATATTATCGCAACATGATAAATCAAATTCTATGCAGTTACTTGGAAAACATACAGATGAATCCTCTTCTTGTGGAAAAACAAAAATAAGAAATGAAGACCATGGGAAAGTCTCACTATTGAAAAAATACTATAATACTAACTGGTATCATCGCAGATGTGTCTGGCACGTAGCACCTTTGAGATGAATATATTCTTTTAAACTATTTAGTTATTTATCTGAATAAGGTTGAGCCAGAAGAATTCAGTAAACAACTATTTGTGATAACTAGTGGATTGCTATGTTATGAATAGGTCTTGTAAAGTCAGTAAGGCTTTGACTTGTAATTTTCTTTTGTCAAATTCGAGACCTAAATACAAACGATCAATTCCAATAAGAAAATACGAAAATCATAAAAAGAACACAAATAGTGATAAAACTGTGCCTTGGTCTGCCAAAATATATCGATATAGGATAAGGTTGGGAATGGATGTTATCCAACCCAGATTACAAAATATGGAAATTACCCGTACTGAAGATATTCACATTTACGAACCAAATGGAAACTCAACTCGGAAAATATAGTTCAAATGTATCATAAGAAATGTTTGGTGGCATATATGGTTGTACATATTTTGCAAAAAACAGCTTAAGATTAGACGATAATTTGTGTGCTTAAATCTATTCTACATTATTTTACGTTTAAAATCAGGACAAGTTCCATGAGATCCTTTTCCTTATCTTCGACCCATGTTACTTCTTTGTCTATGAGATCAAACGTTTCAAGTAGCGATCCGTCAGATTTCAAAGTATCTACCTTTTTATTTTTTGGATGAATGGCCACTTCTCGTGGAGCATGATATACTCTGATCGGTTCTTTTCTTTTAATGATTATTTTCACAGTCAACTAATGTGATCTATCTCCAGATAAAAACCATCTGTGGTAGAAATATGACATGTGTACTTCGAGAATGAAATAAATGTCCAAATGAACTTACAATGTATTTTATAATATAAACAACGGTATATTTTAAAAAATGAGTACTCATTCATAAATATATAATTTTAAACAAAATTCCACTCAATTTTACTTTATATCGGTAAAGATATAATGAAACAAATTTTTTAAGTAATTATGTCATCTCCACAAATGCCTCCATGGTTGCAAGAACAAATAATGAAACTACAACAATCTCAGCAAAACCTCCAGTCTGTTATGACTCAAAAACAGCATCTCGAGATGGAAAAAGCAGAAACCGCAAAAGCATTAGATGAACTAAAAAAAGTTACAGATAATGATGCTGTCTTTAAACAAGCAGGAACTGTTTTAATAAAATCAACAAAACAAGAACTAATTGATGAACTGGAAGAGAGAGCAGAACTGGCAAAAACACGCGTAACTGTACTTGACAAACAAGAAATACGTCTCAAAGAATCCCTCAAAGAACAAGAAACAAAAATTACTGAAATGATGAAAGGCGGCTCAACAAATCCTCCACCAACAGAAGATAATTCTAGAAAATAATTATTGTTCCTATTTCATATGAGATATTAACGAATCATTCTAATAATTAGCAGTGAAATTAGAAAATCTCAGAATTGTTGTTGATGAGCGAGAACGCAAAAGTGGAATTCCTCAACTCTTAAAGTCAGTTGGAATGAATCTGGAGATGAAAACACTTCCTATAGGAGATTATATTGTTGGACCTGAAACAATTGTTGAACGGAAAAGTATTCGTGATCTTATGGCATCCGTTTTTGATGGAAGGTTATTTGATCAATGCTCCCGACTAAAAGAACATTTTGAGAATCCAATTGTTCTAATGGAGGGAAATGTAGATGAGATTGAAGAAATTACCGAGAATCCTTTAATATTTTATGGTGCAATATCTACAGTAGTTCTTGATTTTAAAATACCCGTTATTCCTACGCCAAGCGCTGCCCATACTGCAAAATTACTGGTATCTATGTGCTCTAAAAAAGAATCTCACAAAGGACCTTATCTGAAAAAAATAAAAAAATCAACTGATCTGGAACGACAGCAACTCTCTACACTTTGCAGTTTACCTGGGATTGGAGAAAAATTTGCAATTCGAATGCTAGAGAAGTTTGGGACCCCTCTGAAAGTTTTTACGGCAACAACTGCTGATTTGGCAAAAGTTGAGGGCCTAGGTGAAGCACGAGCCAAGAAAATAAAAAATATGTTGGATTCTAAAAGTAAACATCTAAAAAAATCTAATCAGAAAACTTTGCATGATACAAATTAATAATTTAACAAAGATGAATTTATCATGTTAGTATCAGTTGATTGGCTCAAAGACCATCTGACTGATCCTGATATTGTGATTTTAGATTCACGTCCCAAAACAATGTTTCTTTATGGGCATCTTCCCAATTCCCAGTCACTTTCAATAGATCAGGTTATTCGATTTGATGAATTCGGTTCCAACCTAGTAATTGAACAAGAAAAAATTGTCAAACTCTTTGGTAGTTTAGGAATTGATGAATCAAAAACCGTTCTGTTGATTGGAGATGCAATGGATCCATCTGTTGCAAGAATTGTTTGGACCTTTTTGTATTTTGGACATGAAAAAACTTGTTTACTCAATGCCAATGCATCTGATTTACAAAAACATGGATTAAAATTTACACGTCAAACATTAATTCAAAAACCTAGAAAATTCACTCCAAAAATAAATAATGATATTAGAATAGAATCCGATTTTCTAAAACGGCATTTAAGTGATTTTGAAATTTTAGATGCGCGTAGCCCTCAAGAATTTATGAGTGGTCATCTTCCAAACTCAAAACTTATTCCATTTAGTGAAGGGATTGGTTATAATGGAAATCTATTTCGTGACAAGAAATTTCTTGATGAATTATTTCTACAAAATAATGTTTCAAAAGACAAAGAGATTGTTTGCTATTGCATGCATGGGCATCGTGCATCAAACCTATTTTTACAACTAAAAATTGCGGGTTTTGATAATGTGAAACTCTATGACGGCTCTTTTGTAGAGTGGAATGGAAAAAAGCTACCTCTTGAGTAATTTTCTTTTTAATAGAGTCCCACACATAGGACATTCACTTCCAGAAGTATGATTAGTTCTACATCCAGGACAATAATATATCCATTTTCCAACATCTGCAATTCCCTCAGTCATTATCGGTGAAATTTTTAGCCCAAGACTCCTTGCAACATTTGAAATTGCAAAATCATCACTAATTATCTCACCGTTTAATTCAATACATAATGCAATAATTGAAACATCTTGTTTTGATAGTTGTTGATAGTCTCCAGTATTTCTTGCAGCCTTTACTGCTGTCATTGTTGATTCTTTGTCTGGCTCTCTGATTTTCAATCTGTTTGTTTCAAGTAAAGTTCCAAGCACATCGTGATTTTTCTTTATGTGTTTAATTTCATCATAAACTAATGATGTCGTATAACAATCATTGGCTGATCCAAATGGAACTCCGGCATAAAATGCACTAGCGTCTAAAATTCTAAAATCCAAGTTTGCTCATTTGCCTCAGTCCACGCTTTTTTAATCTGACAAAGACTGCTGGTTTGTTGTATTTTTTGATAATTATTGGTTCTTCATATCCTGCGGTTTTGATTACTTGTGCATCCATTGCAATGTTGCAATCATGAGAACAAATAATTTCAATTTTCTCATCTGGAACTACTATTGATGCCAATCTGTAAACTGGCGCAACAGGTGTGATTATTAAAACATTCAAACTCTCATGTAAGATTGGACCTCCTAGTGAAAACGAATGACCTGTTGATCCACTTGGAGTTGCAATAATTACTCCGTCCATTTTTTGTTTTACTGTGTCATTTTGAAATTTAATTTCAATCTCTGCAGTTTTAGTCAAGTTGACTCTGCTAATATATATCTCATTTAATGCAGGAGGGAATTCTACTCCATCACATGATGCAACAACTCTAATCCTTTTATCCAAAAAGAAATTATCTTTTAAAATTTCATTTATCGCATCATCGATTTCTTCAATTGTAATTTCAGCTAAAATTCCTCTGTTTCCACCTACGTTTATAGTCAAAATTGGTGTCTCGTTTTGAAGATTTCTAAAAACCCTGAGAGTTGTACCATCTCCACCTAGGGTGATAACTAGATCAAGTTTTATTTTTTTTAATTCTTCTAAATCTTCTATTTTTTTTGCTCCTTCAACATCCACTGGGGAAATTGTATATACTGTGGATTTTTTTGCCAAAAATTTTTTTGCGACATCTCTTGCAGCTTTCTCTGAATCTTTTGAACCTACTTTACTTACCACTGCAACTTTTTGAAACTTTAAGCAGTTCTACTATTTTTATTGTACTTAAAAATGATATTTTTAGAGATTTTTGGAAAAAAACAAATAAGTATGAACACAATAGTAAAAACAGCATGAGTTACGCACATCCTGAAGTTTTAGTTGATACTGAATGGGTATCGCAAAACCCTCCAAACGAAAATAGAAAACTAATTGAAGTTGACTATGATCCTGTTAATGGATATGAAAAAGGCCACATTAATGGCGCAACTCTGATTTGGTGGAAACGCGACATTAACGATCCAGTTACAAGAGACATAATTAGCAAAAAACAGTTTGAGGCTTTAATGGCTAAAAATGGGGTTACTGCTGACACTGAAGTAATTCTTTATGGTGATTTTAACAATTGGTTTGCAGCCTTTGTTTTCTGGGTTTTCAAAATCTATGGTCATGAAAATCTCAAAATAATGGATGGCGGTCGAAAGAAATGGGAATTAGAAAATAAAGGTTACACTACTGATGAGCCTCAATTATCATCAACAAAATACGTTGCACAACCTCCAGATGAAGGACTTAGAGCATACCTCTTTGATGTAAGTCGGGCATTAGACAAAGAAGACACTGTAATGGTTGATGTTAGATCTCCTGCAGAGTTTACTGGTCAAATTACTGCTCCACCAGAATATCCAATGGAACATGCACAAAGAGGTGGACATATTCCAGGTGCAAATAATATTCCTTGGGCATCAGCAGTAAATGACACTGATGGAACCTTCAAAACAGTAGAAGAATTACGACAAAACTATGAGCCAAAAGGTGTAACTCCGGATAAAGATGTAATTTGTTATTGCAGGATTGGGGAAAGATCTTCTCACAGTTGGTTTGTTCTAAAATATCTACTTGGATATCCAAAGGTTCGAAACTATGATGGCTCTTGGACTGAATGGGGTAATATGATCGGAAATCCTGTGGAAAAATAAATTGCTACTAGACCTTCCAATTCTTGAGAAAGGCAATTTTTATTTTATCAAAGATGGCAACACTCATTTTATTTTAGAAGATAAAACAAAACGTGGCTTAACAATAAAAGAGACATCAATTGATGAAAAATTAAAGGTCAAAGCAGACAAGGGTATGATTCATGATCTGGACGGTATTGGACACTGGGTAGTGATTAGGTGGTATTTTTCAAAGGATTCACACGATCTATCCAAAGTTTTAGAGCATGCAGAAGCCATGGAAAAAAAATATGCTGAACTAAGAGAATTAACGTGTCCAGATGATGACTAATAACCTTTTTAAATAAAATCGAATCATCAAAGTCATATGTCTTTACTTTTAAAAGATCGAGTTTATTCCATGGAGGCGCCAACTGCAAAACGTGGTGTCTATCCTTTACATGGTTACAAACTTGGATTATACCGCTTACCAATTAAACTAGAAGATCCTGTTGAACTAAAGTCTGTCCATGACGGTCTTAAAAAAGCATTTGAAATGGATATGTATGCTGATAGAATTTACGCAACATATCGTTGGAAGGAGCAAAATATGGATGATGTTGATGCTAAAGGCTATGAAGAAGTTGAACTTTCAGTTACAGTAGAAATTGTTACAGGAGAAGTAGTTGATATTATTTATCAAATATTTCCAATTGAAAAGTTTGGTGATCCAAACTGGGTCAAAGACTATAGGAAGAAAGCAGATCATTTTGCAAAAATGGTAATTGATACTATTTTACGTAACACCATCTTAGCAGATAAGATGATTTCTTATTTAGCAAAAACTGAAAAGATTTCTGAGGTTGCTGCAATTCAAAAACTAGAAGAACTAACACCTTTGGCTAAAATTGTTCTTGGCGCAAAACCAAAACCTGTTGAAGCAAAAGAAGATGATGTTGAAGATGATGATGCAGATATTGAAATCCCAGACGGTGCAAAACCAGGACCCATTGATGTTGAATACAAATCTAAGATGAAACCTTCTACTCCATATGAAGCACCAGAGCACACAATCAAAACATGGGGCAGAAAGGGTACAAGCAATGGCATCATGGGCGTTTGGGGGGAATTTGTGTCAGTAGATTATGATATTTGTATTGCAGACGGTGGATGTATTGAAGCATGTCCAGTTGGTGTCTATGAGTGGTTGGACACTCCTGGAAATCCAGCGTCTGACAAGAAACCTTTGATGTCAAAAGAGCCGGATTGTATCTTTTGTCTTGCATGTGAAGGTGTATGTCCACCACAAGCAATCAAGATCTTTGAGCAAAAATAATCCTTTATTGCAACTATAAATAGCGATTAATCATTTCGTGAGACTAGGGATATGGCAATCAATCCTTTCACTCAGTTTGTTTTTGATCTATTCATTCTATCAGCTATTATTATTACTGCATATACATGCAATTTTTACTATCTGGCATTTCTTTCAAGAAAAAGAAAAGATGTTCTTACCACTACTGATTGGGGAAATCCATCAATCACAATTCAACTCCCAATATATAACGAAAAGTATGTTGCAAAAAGATTGGTAGATGCAGTTTGCAATTTGGATTATCCAAAAGACAAAATGAGAATAATGGTGTTGGATGATTCTGATGATGATACCGTTGATTTACTTGAAACCGCAGTTAACGATTACAAAAATCAAGGATTTCAAATAGAACATGTTCGACGTGGAACAAGAAGCGGATACAAAGCAGGAGCACTAAAACATGCAATGAAGACAACTGATACCGAACTTGTTGCAATTTTTGATGCTGACTTTATTCCTCCAACATGGTTTCTCAAACGAGCAATCCCTCACTTTACAAATTCAAAGATTGGTCTTGTTCAATGTCGCTGGGGACATGTAAATGAAAATTACTCTGCAATTACGCAAGCACAAGCATTAAGTCTTGACTTTCATTTTCTTATAGAACAAAAAGCAAAAAGTAATTCACATCTGTTTATGAATTTCAATGGCACTGCAGGTATATGGAGATGTGATTGCATTGAAGATGCAGGAGGATGGCATACTGCAACCCTGGTTGAAGATCTTGATCTAAGTTATCGGGCACAAATGAAAGGATGGAAATGTTTATTCTTGCCTGACATTGTAGTTGATGCAGAACTTCCTGTGCAGATGAATGCTGCAAAAAGACAACAATTTCGTTGGGCAAAAGGCTCTATTCAATGCGCGATAAAATTACTTACTGATATTGCACTAAAACGTAAAGTTGCGATTGAGGCAAAGGTTCAGGCATTCATTCAACTAACTCGTCATATTGTTTATCCATTAATGCTGATACAATTTTTGGCATTACCAATTTTATTGGCAGGACAAGTTAATCTTTACGTAATTAGCTTTCTTCCTGCAATAACTATTGCAACATATCTTGCAATGGGGCCTGGAGCATACATCATGATCATGCAAAGTATGTATCAAAAGTCTTGGAAATCTAAAGCCAAGATACTTCCTGCATTATTAATTTACAATGCCGGAATGTCTGTGAACAATACGGTTGCAGTATTTGATGCAGTAATTGGAAAGAAAAATGAATTTCTTAGAACTCCAAAATATGGTGTCCTAAAAACAAAAGATGATTGGAAAGACAATGCATACAATTTACCTTTCTCACAAGTTACACTGCTTGAGATCTTTTTTGGTGTATATGGGGTAATGGGAATTTTTATTGCAATTTTCTCAAATAATCCTATCTTTGTTCCAATAATTGGACTTCAGACTACAGGATTTTTTTATATTGCATGCATGAGTTTGTCTCATACTAGGTTTAAAAGAAATAAATCAAGTAAATCTCCTCCACAAACCAAGAAGGAAAAAATGGCAAATACTGTTTACAAACTTTCTATGATTGGAATTGTAGGGATAATTATTTTTGGCGGATTTATGGCAATTTATGGTTACAATGCTGATATTTACCCTCTGGACAGGATTAGAGGGCATCTTGATGGAGTTATAGGCTCATCTGATCCTGAAGTAATAAAGAGTCATCTGTTGATAATTCAAGAAGATCTAAAACTTGTAATGGATCATGTGCCTGAAACTACAGATGCAAATGGTGAGATTATTTCTAAAAACCCAGTTTGGATATTCGCTACAGAATCTACAAATTTACTTAGAATACAAAATGATGTGAATACAATGGTTGCAAGTATTGAGAAAATTTCAACTGTCCCAAAAGATAGTTCTGCATATCATACAGGAATGCTTGATGTTAACAGCAGAGCATTATCTTTGAAAACTAATATCATGGATGCTACTCCCTACATGTACGTAAGTGTTGCAAATATTATGTTTGGTACAATTTGGATTGCAGCAATTTTGGGAATATTTGCTGCATTAAAGAAAAAGAAACAACAATTCAAAGAAATGGATGGAGTTGGAGTTTAAGAAATATTAAGATCCTTTCTTAGTTCATCTACTGCTCTAATTCCATAAATGTCTCTTACTTGTTGAACTCTAATTGTTTCTTTTAACATGTCTCTACCTATTGCATTAGTCAAAATTGAATAGACATCGCTGAATCGAATTTCCCACCTGTCAGCACAATCTAAAATTTTACTTACTGCCCACTGTCTTACTTCTTGAGGTAATGGAATCTTTTCACCAGATTCTATTGAAGTTCTATCAAATAGATTTACAATGTCTGCGGTTTGTGCTGCCATATTTTCAATGTCTTTTAATTCTCCATACTTTGATTCAGTATTCATTCTGACATTTGATTGATATTCTGAAAGTTTCAACAACACCATCATCTCTTTTGATGAATCACTCGTTGCCTTGTTTGTGACATTTCTGATTGATTGCATCTCTTCAAATAACTTATCTGATTTTTTATGAAATTCTGCAGTTGACGCGTCTTGTCTTTTTAGGATGTCTGAAGCTGAGGCTATTTTTTGCTCTATGCTATTTGTTTTATCAAAGACATTTTGCTTAAAATTTGAAATGTCTTCTTGAACTGATTTGAGTCCCTCACCAACAAATGCTGTAGAGTCTGCTCTTTTTGACAACCCTGTAACTTCAGTCTCAATTTTATCTATTTTACCTCCCAAATCTCTCATTGTTTGTATGCTTAGATTCTCAGCAGATTTTGCGTTGACAGATATTGTTTCAAATTGTTGCTTGAGTCCATCAATTACTCCTCCTAGGGAATCAATTTTTGATGCTTTTGAAGAAATTGAATCAATTGTAACTTTGATTGCCTCAAGTTCTGCATTGAGTTCTGTTGTCGAAATTATATCTTTTGTAATTCTTTCAAATTCTTGTTTGAGGCTTTGTACAATTTGATTTCCAGTATCTAGTTTTGCCGTTTTAACTGAGATTTCATCAAGATTGTTCTTTAGTTTGTTTATTTCAGAACCAATTTCTAAAAACGAATCTGTTTTTCCAGAAACTTTTCTGAGATCATCTCTTACTTCATCAATTCTCTGGGCAATTTTTATTATCATTTGAGAATTGTTCTTAATTGAATTCATACTGTCTTGCACTTGTTGAGATATTTCTTGAGGCTTTGTTGTTTTTTGAATCTCCGAAATTTTATTTATTTCATCTTGTAGTTTTACGGTCTGATCGTTAATTTTGCTTACTATGTTGGATTGAGCTCTTACTTGATTTAATCCTGCATACAGTTTTTGGGTATCCTCTTCTATAATGTTGATTTGTTTTGATTGTTTTTGAATGTGCTCTAATGTTGATGTTAATGTATCAATCATTTCTTTCATTGATAGTAGCACTTTTTGGTTTTCTCCAAAAATTTTTGACATGATTTTGATCTCTTTTTGTAATGTCTTGTTAGAATCTGAAACTGATGCTACTTTCTTTAGTAATGCTAATGGCGTTGGTTCTTTTGTGATTTTTTTTATAACTTTTTTTGATTGTGCAGATGTTTTTTTCTTCGTAGTTTTGTCTGCCATATATAGTCAATTAAAAAATGATGATAAAAAAGTTGGGTCTAAAATAAAGAATGTAGAGTTACTTGTTTACAACAGTTGGTTCGTGCAGTAACTCATGAAAGGTTTTCTCGGCTAATCCATTTGCTGTCTCGATAAACCCTCTTGTACAATATTCACATTGGATCATATAGTACGGTATAGTACCGTACTATTAATTCTAGGGTGATTATGACGTAACCTATGATGCAGTCAGATACCCCAGGTCATTTCTCTACATATTATTCAGATGACCTAATCATCACTCTGCAGAATTGTTATGATGAATGATCATAAAGAGGTTAATGATATAATTATCGAGCCTATTTTCAATTATTTGTAATTTATCACAGAATTTTTAGTTGGAAATTATTTTTAAATATATTAATCCAATGAAAATATGCAAAATATTTTACTTCAATTAGATACTCATGAAATTCAAAGTTCTCTTAATACGACTGTTACTAGTTTAATTGAACAGATTACTCCTGAACTTCCTCATGCCACATTTGTCACTGATTTGGCATTTATCATGATAATAGGTGCCATAGTTACTTTGGCTTTTTTTAAAATTAGGCAGCCGCTCATCATTGGTTATCTTTTTGCTGGAATGCTTATTGGTCCTCTCTCCCCCTTTTGGTCTTGGGTATTGCCTGAAGGTGCTCCGTCCACTGATGCATTGGGAGGTGTTGGAATACTATCTAATATTTCTGCATTGAATCTTTTTGCTGAAATTGGTGTAATTTTACTTCTTTTTGTAATTGGGATTGAGTTTCCATATGCCAAAATTAAAAGTATTGGTAAAGTGGCTGTAGGAGTTGGAACATTAGGATTGTTTTCAACATTAGGTGTTGTATTTTATACTGCAACTGTATTGGGTCTGGGATTTCTTGACGCATTGTTCATTTCAGCAGCATTGTCTATTTCGAGTACTGCTATCATTGTTAAAATTTTAGAGGAATTGGGAAGAATCAAAAATGAATCTTCTATTCTTGTTTTAGGAATTTTGATTGTAGAGGATATAGTCGCAGTTATTCTGATTTCATCTTTACAATCAATTGCACTAGTCGGAACCATATCTATTGAGTCAGTTTTAATAATTATATTGGTCGCATCTGGCCTTATAGTCGGAACATTCACAATTGGAATCAGAATAATTCCACGATTAATTGATAAGGTTGCAGCAGCTGAGCATCGCGAAATTTTATTGCTTAGCGTTTTAGGTGTATGTTTTGGTTATGCATTACTTGCAAACATTGTTGGATTATCTGTTGCAATTGGTGCATTTTTGGCAGGGGTGTTAGTAGCAGAATCAAAATCTGCTGAAGTTGCAAAATTACTTTCCAGTCCAATCAAAGACATGTTTGTAGCAATTTTCTTTATTTCAGTTGGTGCATTGATGGATGTGTCTGAACTTGAAAATTATATTTTAATTGCAATTGTTCTGATAGCCGTTGCTACCGGAATGAAGTTTGGTGGGAATCTGATTGGAAATTTCATCTTTCGGCAAAGACGTGGTAAAACAATACGTTCGGCATTTACATTAGCTGCCCCAAGAGGGGAATTCTCCATCGTAATTGTAAAAATTGGGGTGGATATAGGATCTGTGAGTGCTTTCTTGTTCCCATTAATAGGCATAATTTCTATAATCACTGCATTTATTTCTCCATTTTTAGTAAAGACCGGAGATAAAATAATATCCGTAATAGAGGAAAAGAAAGATGTCTGATGAACTAAAAAAACTAATGAAAGAAGCGCATGAAGGAATCAACACTTTTGATTTTGATGGTAAAAGAACACCATGTATCATGATTGAAGAAAAAAAATTTGATAATATACTTGCAAAGGTTGCAGGACAATCTTTGTCTATTAACACTGATCTTAATATCTTGCAAGATGGATTGGGCAATGTCTTCGTTGAGGTTGTTTTGACATTTTCTAAAGGAAATATTGTTGAGACGTTTATGATTAATGCAAAAATTCATCTTGATTTTTTCGAAATCCTTGCAAACACATCCATGTTTGCATTATCTTCTCCCCAATCAAATTATGGAAAAGATAACATCTTGATGATTCAGCTACCTCGTCCAGAAAAAGCTCAAGATGCATTAGAAATTATTAATGATGCATTAATTCCAAAAAGTCAAAAATAAGCGGTGTAGTTATCGGGATTTGAAGTCAAATCAATAGTTTAATGTCGCAATAGAATTCAGAGACAAACCAAAGTAAGAATTCGTCTCTAGAGTTTTGAATATCTCTCATTTCTAAAGAGAAGAAGGAATAATCTTTGGCAGTAGCTTATTTGTTAGCTTAGAAGCTAACGTGATTTTAAGTAAACAGGAGACAAACCAATGCAATGAATGAAGAACTGAACAAAGCTTTCGAAAAATTTTCGAAAGAATATACCCCGCCCACAAAAGAAGCCCTAGCAAAGATAAAATCTATCAGAGAAAAATATGAGACTGAATTACTGGCTTATGAAAATGTAGTTGGAGTCTCAACAGGACTGAATATAAAAAATATGGAACCACAGGATGAACTAGCAATACAAGTCCTAGTGGAAAAAAAAGTGGAAGAAAAAGATCTGAGAAAAGCATTACCCAAAAAGATTGATTCTATTCCTCTGGATGTTTTAGAAACTGGGAAATTAGAAATACAACCACTAACTGCTATGATAAGGCCATCAAAACCAGGATTCAGTTTGGGTCACTTTGAGATCACGGCTGGCACCTTTGGTGCGTTAGTTAATGATGTGATGTCAGGACAAATGTACATTCTGAGCAATAACCATGTGCTTGCCAACTCAAATCTGGCAGCATTAGGAGATCCAATTCTCCAACCAGGAAGGGCAGATGGAGGAACGTTCCCAAGCAATAAAATTGCTACACTTGAACGATTTGTTGAGATAATACCAACTAATCGTACTCCAGGATACAATCTTGTTGATGCAGCTATTGCAACACCTGATGATAGTCGACTAGTAGTGGCAGATGCTCATATTTTGGGAATTCCAGATGGCATTGGAGAAGCTCAGATTGGCTCTCGTGTTACTAAGGTGGGAAGGACGACCGACCATACAATAGGGACTGTGATGAACATAGATGCCACAGTGATTGTTGGAGGATATGCAGTGATAGGAGCAGCTCAATTCAGAAATCAGATAATAACCACAGCGATGTCTGCGGGTGGAGATTCTGGTTCGTTGACTAGAGATTTTGAAGGGAAAGCTGTTGGTCTTTTATTTGCAGGTTCGCCAGCGGTCACAATACATAACGACATTACAAATGTAATGCAGGCCCTCAACGTAAAACTAGCCACTGCAGGCTAGTCTTTTTTTAATCTATGACTGTATTTTTATTTCTCCACCTACATCTACAACATCAGTCTTAATACCTTCAATGTCTTTTGGAAGAACAGATTTTGAATCTAATTCTTCTTCAGGTATTTTCTTTTTAACGAGAACACTTATGCATAATTCTTCGGTGCTAATCCCATTTACTATCCTATATCCTGTGGAAACCCCAATGACATTTGGGTACTTCAAAAGTTGTGATTC
>Ga0224496_10000165_pt1 | contig 48591 bp, 43 predicted proteins | sample SF_Jul11_sed_USG_2_FD_168127 | JGI IMG/M metagenome (GOLD analysis project Ga0224496, IMG submission 168127) | Sediment microbial communities from San Francisco Bay, California, United States - SF_Jul11_sed_USGS_8_1 | ecosystem: Environmental > Aquatic > Marine > Sediment | place: USA...
CATCTATGCCAACGATGACGCGGCGGCGGATAGATTCAGGGACGAAGCCAACTTCGGCGATATGCTAGAGACTGTGAAGCTGGATGTCTCCGGCTACGAGGCTTGCGAGGCGTTCTACAAGACATACGAGGAGAAATACAAATCACTCGACATCCTGGTGAACTCGGCTGGTATCCGGCGAGACTCCGTGGTGGGAATGATGAAGGAGGACGACTGGCGCCGGGTGCTGGAGATAAACCTGACAGGATCCTTCAACATGAGCAAATTCGCCGTGAAGGTGATGATGAAGAAGCGTTTCGGCAGGATCATATCCGTCACCAGCCCCATAGGGCGCATCGGCTTTCCAGGCCAGGCCAATTACGCCGCCAGCAAGGCGGGGCAGGTGGGCTTTTCCCGCGCTTTGGCCAAGGAAGTGGCCACACGGAAAATCACCGTCAACTGCGTCTCCCCAGGATTCATAGATACAGACTTTATCGGGGACCTTCCAGAAGAGCAGAAGAAGGAATATACAAAGCAGGTGCCTATGCGCCGGTTCGGATCGCCGGAGGAGGTGGCCCACGCGGTGATGTTCCTGGCCGGGAAGAAGGCGGCGTATATTACAGGCGCGACACTGGAGATATCGGGTGGGCTGTAAGCCAGCCTGAATGAAAAGGGGGATCGCCCCAGCGCCGTGGCTCCTCCTTGCGCGTATCATGGCCGGATTATATTCACATTGATCCTGGATGTTGGAATATAATCTGTCGATGTCGTTTACAGCACAAAATTCCCGACCCGCCCCTTCCGCAACCAGGCATTCCATCCGCTGGGCTATGGCAGTGGTGTTTATCATGGCCCTGCTGCCAAGAGTCTTTCTCTATTACGAGGCCATGGAGACTCCACTCATGCCGCCTGTTTTCAACTCTCAGACGGATATGTATTTTTACGACTCCTGGGCGCGGAAAATCGCCGCCGGAGACTGGTTATCAAAAGATCCCCCGCGTTTTTATTACTCCTGGAGTGAAAAAGTGGCGCGGGATTATTTCAGGCACAAGCCTTCGGATTTGGCGCGTCTTGCCCCCCTGTCGAAGGAAACTGGCCTGTCGCCGGAAGAACTGATATGGGAGGAATGGCTGGGTGGGAGTTCCCGACTGCCGTATGAACCGCTGTACTCATACATGGTGGCGATTATATATGCCATTTTCGGAGCCCAGCATCTATATGTCTACGCGCTTCAGGTTATATTAGGCGCCGCCGCCTGCGCGCTGGTGTTCAATGCCACCAATACGATGTTCGGTTATCGCGCCGCTGTATGCGCGGCCACGCTTGCAGTTCTGAATGGAACCCTGGCATGGAGCGATATCCATCTGCTTCGGACCACCCTCACCGTTTTCATGGTTGCCCTGGCCCTGTCGGCGATAGTGTCTGCGCAGGACAATCCCACTTGGCCGAGATGGGCGATAGCCGGATTCTGTTTTGGAGTTGGGGCCATGACTCAAAGCTATTTTCTTGTGGCTGGTTTGTGCTGCTGGATATGGTGGACATGGAGGCATCGCGCCAATTTAAAAAGCACGCTCCATTGCGGCGCTGGTTTCCTTCTGGGGTTTGCCATCTGCCTTGCTCCCCTGGTATTCCGCAACGCGGTGGCTGGCGCCCCGTTGTTTTCCATGCTGGCGCGAAGGGAGTTCTTCTTCATCATAGCCAACGCGCCGGACCTCGATCCCTTTGTCATATACAATCTGCTCTCCCCGTACATAGGAGCCATCATGGCCCAGACAGGGGGGGACCCTCTCGCCACGGTGATGGTCACTATCCAGTCCCATGGTGGAGCGCTGAATTACATTATATTCATGCTCGCCAAGGCAGCCGCGCTGGTGGCGCCATATCCGGCCAATGACAACGGAATGGAGTATTCATATTACTACCTGCATTCCATCTCCCTGAAGCTGGCCCCGGTTCATTTTTCTATTATCTTTCCATTGGCCATCGCCGGAGCTTTTTCAGAGGGACGGACCGCCAGGGCGGTTCCTCTGTACATCATGGCAGGGGTGTTTTTGTCTACAATGATTGTTTTTTTCACAATGGCAAGGTACCGGGCGCCGCTGGAGGTGGTCCTCATTCCCTTGGCCGGCGCGGCGCTGGCCCATTTGCTGGACTCCTATGGGACCAGGAAAACAGGAGCGATCCTTGTCGGCGGTTTTACGGCATTTGTCATATTGCTACCACCTGCCATGGCTCCAACTGAATTCGCCTATAAATTCCCCGCATCCCTTTATTATCAGCCGTCAATAGACAAGGCGATCGCGGAAAAGCAATACATGGAGGCCGCCGGGATATTTGACGACATGTTTCTTTACGAAAATAATTATGGTATCAAGCCAGGCGCCATTTCCCCACCGCAGTTCAAAATCGCTAAATGGTACGCCATGCTGCTGCTAGAGCAGGCGGAAGCATATCGCCTTGCCGGGCGTCCCGGCGAGGAGCTGATGAGCAGGGAAAAGGCGAAAACCATACTTCTGGAATTGGATGACCGCGGATTCATCAATCTGAAAATGAACTCATCCCCTGCAGCAGAATCTTCAGAATCCTTTGGCGAGCGCGGCCCTATTCAACCGGAAGCGCCAGATGTTCCTTCATCCGGAAATCCCTGATCAGCCTATCCATCCCTTCCCTGTGCCCTATGGCCGGCTCCCATCCCAACTCGCGCCGCGCCTTCTCTATGCTGTAGTGATGGCTTCTGGCCATTTGTTGCGCCAGAAACCTGGTCATGACAGGCTCGCTCTCCAGCCCCAGCGCCCCATAAGCCAGTTCCATCGCCCCCCCCACGGCGTAGGCCACGCCGAAGGGAACTTTTTGAGTCACCCGGGGCAGATCCAGCCCCTCCAGGATTTCGTTTATCCAGTCCCACAGCTTCACAGGCTCAGGCTGGGTGATGAAATACGCCGATCCCGCCCCTGGGGAACCCTCGCATAGTTTCTCCGCCGCCAGCAGATGCGCGTCCGCCGCGTTCTCCACGTAAACGTTGCTGACGACGTTGTTCCCGTCGCCGACTATTTTCACCTTCCCTTTTTTGGCCCTGTCGATCAGGCGGGGGATCAGGTTTGTGTCTCGCGGGCCCCACACAAGGTGCGGTCGCAGGGAGCAAGTCAGCAGGCCGTCCCGGCCATTGGCGCGCAAAACCTCCCGCTCCGCCATCGCCTTCGTTTCCGGATAGTGGGCCAGGTACTTTGCGGGGTAGGGCGCAGATTCGTCCAGCAGATCATGGTCACTGCCGTCGAACACCACGCTGGGGGAGCTTGTATATATCAGCCTGGTCACGCCGTTGTGGACGCATGCTTCGATGACATTTTGCGTCCCGATAACGTTAGTCTCGTAAAACTCGCTCCAGGGGCCGCCCATCCCCACCTTTGCCGCCACGTGGAACACCACGTCCATATCAGCGCAGGCCGGGACCAGGGCCGCCTTGTCTGTGACGCTGGCGGTGACAGTTGGCACGCCAAGCTTCAACAGCTCCGGGTCCGGCTGGCGGGATAACGACACTACACTCCACTGCTTTTCCAGGAGTTTCTCGATGATGTACCGGCCCAGAAAGCCTCTTCCCCCGGTGACCAGGGCTTTCATACCGCTTCCTTGGGAACCAGATGCGGGAGTTGCTTTTCCGCCCAAACTTTCAGCTTTTCGCGAAATATCTTCGCATTGTGGCGGATGTCGGTGGGGAACTCCGGATGAAAAAGCACATCCTTGATATGGAGGGTGAGCCTGCTTTTTGCGGCGAGTATTAATAGCTCCTCGGCGATTTTCTCCTCATCGGCATGGGGCCGGATCTTGTCCAGCTCCACGATGATCACCGGCCGTTGCACCGGCCGCGGGCCCAGCCCCACCAGCGCACTGCGGGCTACGGCGGAGTGCTGGTTGAACACAGCTTCGCACGGGATAGTGAACATCACATCCTCCGGGGTCACCACCCGGTGCGCCTTGCGGCCACAGAACCAGAGCCTCCCCTTTTCGTCCAGGTAGCCCACATCCCCCATCCTGTGCATGATGTCCCCGTTTTTGGGATCGCGGATCTTGGCCATCCTGGTGTGGTCCGGCAGCTCGAAATATTCTTTTGTCACCACCGGGCCGGAGACCACGATCTCGCCGATCTTGCCTTGGGGCAGATCCAGGAAGCCGTCCCACTCCTCCACCGGCTCTTCAGTGATCCTGATTATCTTCACACTCATCCCCGGCAATGGACGCCCCACGCATATCCCCATCCTTTGTGTGGAAGGCGAGGCGGCTTCCGCCAGCGCCTCGGCGCCCTCCATATCACACACCGGCAGCGACTCCGTGGCGCCGAAAGGAGTATAGGTGCGTGCGTCTTCCGGCAGGATATGGTTCAGCAGGGCGTTGTGGATGCTGTTTGGCACGGGGGCCCCAGCCATCAGAACGCGCTTGAGGCTGGGCAGCTTCACTTTGTTCCGCACACAGTAACGGCTGACGTTCTTCCAAATGGCGGGTGAACCGAAGGTGAATGTCACCTGGTTGTCGATGATCTCTTCCACTATTTGGGCCGGGTCCGCCTTTCCAGGGTTTGTGGGGTCCAGGCGGGGGATCACCACGCTCATGCCAAGAGAGATGGAAAAGAGCGCGAAGAGGGGAAAAGCCGGCAGGTCCCTGTCGTTTTCGGTGATGCTGTATTGCTCCCCGATCATCCTGGCCTGGTTGATGAAAATGCCATGGTTGTAGACCACCCCCTTGGGGACACCGGTGGAGCCGGTGGTAAACAGGATCGCGGCCATATCCTCGGCCTCTGCCATGGCGGGCAAGAAGGCCCCCTTTCCTTCACCCATGGCCCGCAGGCTCTCCAAAGTCTGGCCGCCCCAAAGCCACCGGCGGCCCACGGTCACCAAATGTTTGACGGATCCGAAGTGGCGCGGATATATCTTGCGGGCCAGATGGGCCAGTGGAATGGCCACAAACGCTTCCGGCCTGGCGTTTTTCACACAGTCGAGCAGGTTGCTCCTCCCCATTCCAGGATCTATGAGCACCGGGGCCGCTCCAACCTTGAATATGGCGAAAGTAAGCGCGATAAAATCGAAACCGGGGCGGACCATCAGAAGGGTTCGCGTTTCCCTGCCGATCCCCATGGTGGCAAGGCCATGGGCGTATTTATCGCTTTCGGCGTCCAACTGCCCAAAGGTCCGGCTTTCGTATTCCATCCTGCCATCGGCGCCCCGTCGGACGGGGACGATCACCGCCGTTCTATCCTTCAGGCGCGCCGCCACTTCAGGCAGAAGCGAGGCGATGTTCATGTTTTGTTTCATCTGGACAACGAACCAAGAAAGGATTCCATCAATGGTATTATGCGCTCATGCGCGTCTTCCACCACAAAATGTCCGGCGTCCTGGAACTTGTGAACCTGCGCTTGGGGCAGAAAGTCGAGCCACCTCTCTAAATAGCTCTCCGTGAAACAGAAGTCCTTCATACCCCAGATGATTTGGCAGGGAGTTTTTTCCTTGAACTTTGCCAGCCCCACTTCTATTCTCGTCAGCCTTTCATAGCTCACGTCCGCCGCTGATAAGGGGATGTCCTGAACAAAGCGGTGAATGGCAATCCTGTCTTCCCAGGAGCCATAGGGCGCCATGTAACCCGCGGCCACCTCATGGGTGAACCTGTCTCTCTTGTTCGTTGCCATCGCCAGCTTTACGGCCGAGCCCAAAAATCCGTTCAGCCCCCGCACCGCCACATCACCGAACAGAGGAGCGCGGCATACCCATATCCTGAAAGGAATCTTGGACGATCTGAATGCCGCCGTGTTGAATATGGTGATGGAGCGCACTTTCTCCGGGTTTTCCACTGCCCAGCCGAAGCCGATAGCGCCGCCCCAGTCGTGAACGACCAGGCTGACGCTTGTCACACCCAGGCTCTTCACCAGCCTGCTCAGGTTGGCGATATGGTTCGACAGGGTATAGTCGTAGTCCTGCGGTTTGTCCGACAATCCGCAACCTATATGATCCGGTACGATGATCCGGTAGCGATCACGCAGGGCCAGGATAAGCTTTCGATAGTAAAAGGACCATGTGGGATTGCCATGGAGCATAAGGATAGCTGGGGCGTCCTTCGGCCCCTCGTCCAGATAGCCTAGCAAGTGTCCATCCATATCAATGGCCTTCGGCGTGAACGGATACTCGTTCCGAATCGCGTCAAGATCCGTTTTGGTCATGATAAATGACTCCTGGCGCCGCGGTTTTCTACCATTTGATCCCCAGCATCATGCAGTTGAGCCCAGAGCCTATTCCCATCAGCGCCACGTTGTCGCCCATGGAAAAGTGGCCCTTCTGCGCCCCGATGGCCAGGGAGGCAGGCAGAGAAACCGAACCTACGTTCCCCATGAACTCCAGGGTGGGGAAATCCTTCGCCTCGTCCATTCCCACGGTTTCGTAAAGCAGCTTTTTGTGCGCGCGGCCCACCTGGTGGGTCACCGATTTGTCTATCATATCGGCGGTCCATTCCAGTTGAGCCAGAAAGTCGCGCCAGGTTTTGCCGGCCAGTTCGCACCCAGCCACCAGCAGCCGTTCAGAATCGGTGTGCATCAAGGGAGCGGAGCCATCGCCAAATCCCTGGTCGATATCGCTTTTGCACAGGCTCACGTCTGATGTGTCACATCTGGCCACTCCACCCAACAGACTGTGACCATCCGGGGCCAGATCCTCATGGGCCAGGATCACCGCCGCCGCGCCAGAGCCGATGGTAAGCGAAGCGAATGCGGGTTTTATGGTCTTTCGGGTAATTGTCCTGTCCACCAGCAGCGCCTCTATGGTGCTGTTGACCAAGGTCTCCCCCATCTCCCCGGCCACCACGATCCCCGCTTCTGTCTGTCCCAGCTCTATCATGTTTGCCAGGATCATCATGCCGTTTAGCACTCCCAGGCATGCGTTGGAGACATCGAAGATCATCGCCGAAGAGGCGAGCCCCAGGCCGTTGTGGACCACATTGGCGGTGGCCGGCTCCAAAAAGTCGCGGCAGACGCTGGCATGGAACAGGGCGCCCAGTTTTTCCCTGGGCAACCCGGAGGCCTTTATCGCTTTTTCTCCAGCCATTATGGCGGCGGCGCTGGGCCTCATGCCAGGTTCCCAGAACCTTCTTTCACGGATGCCGCTCATCAGCTCCAGCCTCCCCGTGGGAAGGCCCAGCCTGTCGTAAACCGGTTTGAGCCTATCCTCTATCTCTTCAGATGTGACCACCCGCTCCGGCAGAGCGTACGCGGCGGAGACCAGCTTTGTATGGGAGAATTTCATGGATTGCCAATATTTTTTAAAATCACTGATGTAACTCCGCATTCTACCCTGACCGCACGCCGTTTGCAAAAGATAACAATCCAATCTTCGCCACGCCTGCCACGTTACTAATATTTGGTTGCATTCCTTTCCGGAATGACTAAACTGGGAAAAAATTAATTGAAGGTGGGTGGCGCGTGAAGTATGCTCTTTTTCCAAAAGTCATCCTCCTGGCGTCTGTATTTATTGCCTCCAACGCGGCATTTTCCAGCGGCGCAAACTCCAACAAAGCGATATCGAAGGGAATCGGCAACATATTAGGGAAAAAGAAATACGACAAAAACACGCTTACGCCCGAACAGCTTGAGCAATGTATACTCCTGGAAAGGAGTATTGAGAGATCCAATACTGAGCTAAAGAAGGAACGTGAGATTTTGCAGGCGGAAGAAAAGAGCGTTCTGCAATACAAGGAAAAAGTTCTCGCGGAAAAAAAGACGATAGACCTGTCCGACAAGGATACTGTGGCTGGATTCAACAAGAGCGTGGAGGAATACAATGCTCGTCGGGAGAAATATAACGCCGCCGCCGACAAGTACAGGAAGCTTTCGGATGAGCAGCGGAAAATGAATCGGGGCTACAACGAACAGTGCGCCTCCAAGGGCTATTACGAAGAGGATCGCAAAGCCGCGGAAATAAAGCTGAAGAAATAGCAGACGGTCTGTTGCGGGTACCAGGTCCGTTTTTCCATGGCGCCGCTGGACCTGTTCACAGGTCTTTTTCTGAAATGATAATAGATTCGAAGACGGAGAATCTGGCGCCTTCCCGCCAACTGTCCGGGGCCAGGCCGGCTTTCCTGGCCAGGAAGGTCAAGGTCGTGGGGAGGTCCCATTTGTTTTCCGTGGCCACTTGTGGCAGAAACAGCGCCCTGGCGCCTCTCTTTTCCAGGATGATCCCATGTTTCCCTATCTCTATCATGTCGTAAGATTCCACTGGTGATGGAGGAGTGAGCAGGGAGATCTCAATTTCCAGGTCTTGCGTCTCCTCACGGTTCACCGGCGCAAATCTGGAATCATCGAAGGCGGCGTTGGCTGCGGATCTTTGGACCCCCATCAGCAGGCTCATATCCGGCTGGATATAGCCTATGCAGCCCCTCAATAAACCTGCGGAGTGAAGCGAGACGAATACGCCCGCTTTGCTCTCCAGCGCGGGAGAAGTTGTTTCTGGCAATGGAGGCGCCTCTTCTCCCCTGGCTCTGGACTCAATCACTTCCCTGGCGAGCTTTAAAAGAGTTCGTTTCTCTTCATCAGAAAGATTCATCTCACTCATCGGCCTCCCGTTCCATTATAACGGGCAATGCCCCTCATTCGCCATGCCGCTGGCGGCGATGCGGAACCCTATTCCCTTTTTTCCCATCCATATCTAAATGTAGGTTTAAAATAATAAAACAAAATAGGCAAAAAGGAGATAATCCCAATGAGCAGGAAAAGTATATTTGGGATGGCTGGAGCAGCGGCCTTCGTCATATCAGTGGTATTGGTCCAGGCCCAGACATCCAACGTAACCAACCTTATCAGCGCCCCGGAGGCCAGGAAGATGATCGCCGAAGGGAAGTTTGACCTGGTGCTGGATGTGCGCACGCCGGAAGAGTACAACGGTCCCTTGGGGCATATTAAAGGCGCCAAGCTGATTCCCGTCCAAAACCTGGAGGCGCAACTGAAGACTATCGAAGCCTATAAGGGAAAAAAGGTGCTGGTATATTGCCACTCTGGCAAACGCTCGGACCAAAGCGCCAAGTTTCTCAAGGCCAAGGGGTTTACCAGCGTGTTCGATATGACTGGTGGAATGAGGGGGTGGAAGATCATGGGGTTTGAGTCGGAGATCGAAGTCTCCAAGAACTGAAAACGTGGCGAAGGAGGGGCCTGGAGCCGGCCTGGCCCAGCATGATCGTTTTTGTCTCACGCTGGGGAGCGCGCTGGGGGGGGGCGATCATGAAGGGATTGCGGGCGCCGCTGTGTATGATATGCCGGCGGTAGATAATCTCAGGAGGGGAGGGGTGGATGGAAATGCGGGTACGATTTGCTTGCTCGTTCATTACAGCCACGTTCCTGGTCACGCTTTTTTCACATGACGCATTCGCTGCGGAATGCGAGCGTCCAAAGTCATCAAAAGAGGCGTGGTCGGCCACGGAATGCTGGATTTACACGCAGTCGGTGAAGGGTGAAATAGCCGACCAGAACAAAAAAGAATATGGCTTGAGTTCGGACAAATCCCGCGATCCGGAAGATGAAAAGGATTGGCCGGATGCAAGGCTGGTGCGGCCTGAGTTTCTTTACACCATTCTGTTTGAAGAGTACTATTCGAAGAATATCCACAGAAAAGGTGTCCGGATAATTGGCGCCTTGTTCAAGGAAAAGGTTGACCTTTCAAATGGCCGCATATCCTTTATAAAACGCTAGGCGGTTTACAAGGGAAGGAAAATGGCTCCCTTGCCGATCGGCCAGTAGGACGTATTCTGGATTTGCCTGACCGCCGATATAGGGGCGAATCCCCCCAGCCGTACCGGCAACTGGCTGCGGTTCTCTCTGCCGAAGGGCGGGATGAAAAAGCTCGAGCTGTGGGCTATGCGATGATGGTGAAGTTGAGGAAGCAGGAAACGAACTACATTCACTGGGGGTGGATGTGGCTTCAGCATCTGTTCATGGGGTATGGCTATTACAATCTCCGGGCGCTATTGTAGATAGGGGGGATGCTGATTGTTGGTATGGTGGCGCTCCATGCATTCAGAGAAGCGAAAAGGCTGGGACTGCCTATTGGACTTGCCTACATCCTCGATATGCTGCTGCCCGTTATCAAATTGCGCGGTCTTCATTACAGCGACAAATTCGATCTTCTAAACCATCGGGCGCGATGGTATTTCTATGTTCATTAACTCATGGGTTGGGCGCTGGCACTGTTCCTCGCGGCGGGTTTATCCGGCTTGACGAAAAAGTAACAGCGCGGTGAAGGAGAGCGGCGGGCGCGCTCCTCATCCGGTGTACCTTTGCACTATGGCCAGGAAGTTGTCTGATATCACCGGCTGGGCCATAAAATCGGAGGCGCCCATGCTCAATGCGGCCCGGCGCAGGTTGTTGTCCGGGTGGGGGCCTTGGCTGGGGGAATAGGCCATGGGGGCGGTGATGATGACAGGCACCTGTGAAAGCCTGGCGTGGGACTTCATCCAGTCCAGCAGGGAAAATCCGTCCAGCCTTTGCAGGTTCACCCCGGCGATCACCAGGTCCGGGGCGATACGCTCCAGGGTTCGCAAGGCGGTCTGGCCATCTTCGGCTTCAATGACCTCCACCCCCTCCAGTTCCCGGATCATTTCCCGCATGGATCGCCGAATGGCCTCGTCGCTGTCCGCCAGCATCACAAGACGCCGGAATCCCGGCAGGATGACAGAAAAGAGGCTCCCTTCCCCTTGTGTCGACTCCACTTCCAACTCCCCGCCATGGGCGCTTATGATGTCGTGGCTGAAGGGAAGTCCCAGGCCGGATATCCTCTCCGTGGCCCCCGGAGCGTATGGATTGGCTTTATGTTCGAACAAGCCGGGCAGAGACTCGGGGCTGATCCCCTCGCCGGTATCCCGCACGCCGATTTCATTTCTTTCCCCACCCTTGCGGAATACGCTGATGGCCCCCCCCTGTTGGGTGAACTTGACGGCGTTGGCCAACAGGTTGTGGATCACTTCGCCCAGGAGGGCAGGGTCCGCCACCACCACCATATCCTCCGGTATATCGTTGGATATGCGGACATCCTTTTTCTCCGCCAGGTGAGATATGTTGGAGATATGTTGATCCGCCAGGGACCGGATGCCGATGATTTTTTTCTGAACCGAGATTTTCCCGGTGCGGAGGGCGGAGAGCTTTAGCAACTGGCCTATCAGGTTCAACAGACCCTCGATAGTGGCCTGTATGTTGGAGAGTATCTCCTCTTTTCTTTGTGACGACAGATCGGAGGCATCGGCCGATTTCAAAAACTCCACCAGGCCCAGCACGCTGGATAGGGGGGAGCGGAGGTCGTGGGAGACCAGAGTCACGAACTTGTCCTTTAGCCGGGTGGCGTTCACCGCCCTGATTTTTTGGCGCCGAAGCTCGAATGTCATCCTGAACTCGTTGCGCAGGTGCAGCTCCACGAAATAGTTAGCGGTGGCGCCGAAGGCGGCCATGGCGGAGAGGAGCTCCAGGTGCATGGTCAATGGCACGAACGGCTCGATGTATATACCCATGACCATTCCGTAGCAGACGATTATTAGCAGGGAGGTGATGGCGTTCCAGATGTAGCCCTGCCAGATGATGGAGTTTGTGATTGATATCATCAAAAAGGTGGAGCCGAAGTATACCAGCTGGGCCTGGGGTGTTTGAATCAGCCCCAACAGGGCCAGGGCGCCCCCCTCCGCCGCCAGCAGCCCCAGGCTGGCCAAAGGTTTTATCCACCTGCGGGCAAAAGAAGCAAAGGAAGCAGCGGAGATGAGGAGGATAATCGGTATTACGATCATGAACCGGATCATGAAAGCCTGTTCGGTAAAAGCGGGAAAATCGCGGTAGTCGCTGAGGAAAAAGAGGCCATAGATCGCCGCGCCCAGGACACCCAGAACCCTGTAGATGAAAATCGAGTTCTCGAAGCTGGCGTCCTGGTATTTCTCCTCCATATCGGAGGAGAATCGCAGGTCAAGAAAGGACTTATTCATCCGTGGAAAATATACAAAATGTTATGAGAAATATTCTTTTCCGCAATAATAGCGGAAAACAGGGGCAGTGGGAGAAAGTCATCTGTCATACCCATCGGGATTTTCCTTCATCCAATGCCATGCCGTTTCAATGATTATGTCGATATCGGTATATTCCGGCCGCCATCCCAAAACACGCATCGCTTTTTCGCTGGAGCTTATCAGGGTGGAAGGGTCGCCGGGCCGCCGGGGCGCTGGCTGAGTGCTTATGGAGAGTCCGGTCACCCGCCGGGCCGCCTCCACCACCTGCAGCACAGAGGAGCCTTTTCCCGCGCCCATGTTAAATGCGTCCGGAGCCCCGCCGCCGTCCAGATACTCCAGGGCTTTCAGGTGGGCGTCTGCCAGATCGGTCACATGTATGTAATCGCGCACACACGATCCGTCATCTGTGGGGTAGTCGGAGCCGAAAATGGAAACCGATTCACGCTGTCCCAGAGCGGTTTGCAGGATCAGGGGGATAAGGTGGGTCTCCGGATCGTGATCCTCGCCCAACCTTCCTTCAGGGTCCGCTCCGGCGGCGTTGAAATATCGGAGGAATACGGGCCGAAGTGTGGAAACGGCGGCCAGATCCATGGCCATTCGCTCGAAGCAGAGCTTTGTGGCCCCGTAGGGGTTGATGGGAATTTTTTGGTTTTCTTCTGTGATTGGCAAGGTCTCCGGCTCGCCATACAGGGCGCAAGTGGAGGAGAAGACCAGCTTATTCACGCCATGGCGCTCCATCCCTTTCAATAGCTCCAATCCGGCGCAGACGTTGTTCTGGTAATACTTGGCTGGTTCGGTCATGGACTCGGCCACCTTCGAATACGCGGCGAAATGGACCACAGCGTCCACATCCCCCCCTCCGAAGACACTATCCAGAAACCTGGGGTCACCCACATTCCCTATTGCCAGAGGCAGGTCACCGGCGGCTTTGGCATGCCCCAGACTCAGGTCATCCAATATCACCACTTCATAACCTTTGCCGGAAATGAAATGCGCGAAATGGCTACCTATATAGCCGGCGCCGCCTGTCACCACCACTTTTCTCATTAATGCAAAATCCCTTTAAAAGTAAACGTCAAACAACAATTTTAATGGAAAAGCGCCATAAGCGTGTCACAAAATCGCCCCTATGAGAAACAGAGGCGCGGATTGCCTATCTGCGGTAAAAGGCATATCATTGTATCCCAAGCGCCACATGTGGGGCGATTATGGGTGGAAAGGTCATCTTTTGCACGAGAATCAAACTAGGTAGCTCCGTTGCCCAAGACAGTGATTGAAAAACTGGCCCGGTGGCCCGTATTACGCCGGGATCGTGTCTTCTATCTGGCTGTATTGCCCTTGACGGTGATGGTGGTGGGTATTACACCATATCTGTTTCAGGCGTTCTTCTTCCCCGGCCCCATCCACGGGTTGCTTTCCCTTTCGCTGAAGGTTATGGTAGGTGCGGCGCTGATGGGAGCTCTTTGCTACGGGCTCACGAGGTTGCTTTCCAATCCTCGGTTGCGGAACTGGGGGCCCAGCCGGCGACACTGGCCACTGGTGAGCCACGTGCTGATCCTGTGGATTCCCGCCGTGCTCCTGATCGACGCGCCCCTGAGGCTTTCCGAACTACAGATGCTTGGGCCTGCGGCGCTTTCCCCGGAAATTATCCCATACATCATGGGAGTCTCATTCGGCAGAGCGTTTCTGTTCGCCGGGGGGATTGTGTTCTATGAACGGCTGATCGAGGCCGCAATCCAGGCCGCCGACTATCGCCAGAAGGCTCTTTTGCTGGAAACCCAAACTCTCAAGACCTTGATCCAGCCCCACTTCATGCTAAACAGCTTAAACGCCATCCGAGCCAACATCGAGGATGCGCCGGAAGTGGCGGAACAGATGATCCTGAGCCTCACCTACATTCTGCGGATGGTGATCGAGTATTCCGGGAAGGAGCGTATCACCCTCAAAGAAGAGATGGACCTGGTGAATGAATATGTGACCTTCATGAACCGGCGGTTCGAAAGTTCGGTCCAGCTGAACATCGGTGACAGAGCCCGTTCCTCTGTGTCCATTCCGCCACTGATCATTTTCAGTCTGGTGGAAAACTCCTTCAAGCATGGCTTCTCCCAAAGTCGCCAGGGGTCCATCACAGTGAGCGCGGAGGCAGGAGACATGTACCGCCTGGTGGTGGATGATGACGGGACGGAGGCCGCCATCCAGGATTCCCATGGCGGTACCGGGGGCCAGTATGTGTCCAGCCGTCTGGAGCTTGCCTTCGGTGACAGGTTCGTGTTTACCCACGGCAGGCTGGATAACGGGCACTACCAGGCGGTGATAGAGATACCATGGGAAAGGGATCCTGGTGGGAATTAGGATAGTGATCGTGGAGGATGAACCGGCCGCCGCCAGACTGCTGAAAAAGATGCTGGAGCGGACGCCTGGCCTCTCCATCGGCTCGCTGGCCATATGCTCCTCCGTGGCCGAAGCCAGGGATCATCTGGCCCGGGAGGGCGCGGATGTCGTGTTTTTGGACCTGAACGTGCGGGGAGAATCTGGGTTCGACGCGGTGGACGATTTCATGGCGGCGCCCTTCGACACCATCATAGCCACTGCCAACCCGGAGTACGCCGTGCGAGCGTTCGAAGTGGGGGCGGCGGATTATCTGCTGAAGCCTTTCTCCCAGGAGCGGCTGGAAAAGGCGCTGGCCAGAGTGCGAGGTGAGGATAGGGAAGAATCCATGGGACGGATTCTGGTGAAGGACCATCAGGGAATCACCGCTGTTCCGGTGGGGGATCTGAAGCTGGTGCGAAGCGCCGGAGACTATACTGAACTGCATCTTATCGGCGGAGGTAGAAAGCTGTGCGCGAAGAGCATGGACTTTTTGGAGCGCTCCCTGCCCGCTGATTTCATGCGAGTGCACAGGAGCGCCATCGTGCGCCTCTCCATGGTCCGTAGGGTGAAAGTGGTGGCTGGCGGCAAGTACCTGGCGGAGATTGAGGGGGAAAACGAGCCTGCCCCCGTGGGGCGCACATATTACAAAGAACTGAAGGAAAGCCTGGGATTATAAACGAAGCGGGCCGCTCCTTGTTTTTTAAAATATTGGAAAATCCCCATTCCCCGCAATTATTATTTATCAAGGGCGCAACCCACGTCGTCATTTAGACTTAAGTCCAAGTTAAACCCCTTCCGCGGTCAAAACAACTGTTGTTCCACCAATGGAACCACGGATCGCCAAACTGCTGGTAAATGATGAATATCAGGACATCTGTCCATTTTGTTCAAGTCGAGGGCAGGTATCCAGGATTATGCAAAACCTTATTCCTGTATTTCGGCTGTCGCATAAATAGCGGTTATTACCATTGACGCGGCCGCATGGAGAGCCGCCAGTCACGATATGTTGCTCCATCGGCTGGTGTGAAGCCGCCTTCCGGATATGGCGGTGGCCAAGAGTTTTTCATACATGGAGGGCGTAGCTGGTTTACCATGAAGATTGCCAGATGTTGACCGGGGCAAGGATTAATATTCTCGAATGAATTGCCATCTTCTTCATTGGCTATAGGGTCAGCCCAACCGCCAGCGGCCGCAGTCGAGCCTGGGTATCTGTTCCCGACTGCGCATGAGGCTATGCTGTCGAGGGTTGCTTTAATCAGTGTCCGCGCAAACGCGGGATGATCAGGTATATCTTAAATCAGGTTATTGTATGCAGCATTTTAAAAAGCGAGTGGATCGGGAGGGGAGGGAGTATCTCTCTGTCAGTATTAGCGGGGCTGACCTTTTGCACAACCCGTTGCTGAACAAGGGCACGGCGTTCCCCGCCAACGAGCGGAGCCAGCTAGGCTTGGTGGGTCTGCTTCCGCCTCATGTTTCCACCACAGAAGAGCAGATCAACAGAGTGTATGAAAACTACTCGTCCAGGCAGGACAATATGGAAAAGTACGTATACCTTCGCTCGTTGCAGGACAGGAACGAGACTTTGTTCTACGCGGTCCTTAGAAGGTACGCCGAGGAGATGACACCGATAATATACACACCGACGGTGGGAGAAGCGGTCCGCCGGGGCAGCCATATATATCGCCTTTCCCGCGGCCTGTATGTTTCTCCGGAAAATGTGGAAATGATAGGCACGATGGCGGCCAATCTGGATTCGGAGCAGATAAAAGTTATCGTGGTGACGGACAATCAGGGCATCCTGGGCATAGGCGATATGGGGGTGGGTGGCATGGGTATCCCCATTGGCAAGCTGTCGCTGTACACCATGGGCGCGGGGATAGCCCCCTGGTGGTGTCTGCCGATTTGCCTGGATGTGGGCACGGACAACGAAGCTCTTTTAGACGATCCTCTATACCTGGGCGCCAAGAGCCGCAGGCTGGAGGGGAGGAATTATGATTTGTTCATAGACAAGTTCGTGAACCAGATCACCAGATTGTATCCCGGCGCTCTTTTGCAATGGGAGGATTTCTCCAAGCAGAACGCATATACGAACCTGGACAGGTATCGGGACAAGATACTCTCCTTCAATGACGACATCCAGGGAACGGGGGCTGTGGTGCTGGCCGGGATAATAGTGGCCATGAGGATTACAGAAGAGAGACTGGTGGACCAGAAATTCCTGATTTACGGCGCAGGCGCGGGGGGCGTGGGAGTGGCCCGGCAAATAAAAAACGCGTTGATGGAGGAAGGGCTGGATGAGGCGCAGGCTCTCTGCCGCATACTGACAGTGGATAGGCGTGGCGTGGTGACCAAGGACCGGCCGAACATTGAATGCTACAAGCTGGAATTCGCCGCCGAGTCTGGCGCTTGCGCCGGCTGGGATGTGAAGGATAACGCCCGGATCACGCTACTGGAAACTGTGGAGAACTGGGGGGCAACCGTGCTTTTGGGCACATCCGGCCAGCCGGGCTCCTTTACCCGCCAGGTGGTGGAGGCGATGGCCAGAAACAACCCTTCCCCTCTGATATTTCCCCTGAGTAATCCCACATCAAAGGCGGAAGCCAAACCGGCCGATATTCTAGAATGGAGCGATGGGAGAGCCATCGTGGCCACTGGCAGTCCTTTTGACGATGTGGAAGTGGATGGAAAAAAGATTAGAATTGGCCAGGGGAATAACGTGTTTATATTCCCCGGCGTGGGACTTGGGGCCTTGGCTTCCGGCACGGGGAAAATCACCGACGAGATGTTCACTGCAGCCGCCAGAAGGCTTGCGGACATGGCCCCGCATGATTGCGCCACCAACATGGCCCTGTATCCCAAGGTGTCACAGCTGGGCAAGGTGACAGAGCAGGTGGCTCTGGCGGTTTATAATACAGCCATCCGGCAAGGCCTGGCTACCGCCCACAATGAGGGTGATGATCCACTGACCAGGATACAAAGCCTGATCTGGAAGCCTGAGTATATTCCCTACGCGCAGAGTGTGGAAGACGGCGGCCCGAAGTAATTCGGCGCAGGGAAAAGGCTGGCATTTCAACAGCCCGTTAGGGGCTGCCGGGCAGGATAGTGTGCGCAGCGATGGCATTTGCCCGACACTCCACCACGCCGAGATTGCTGCTTATGCGGTTTCTTTCGTTCTCCTTTCCACGGCCGGTCGCCAGCCAGGGATAACAGGGAGAATCTTGATATAATCAAGGCGTTGCATTACATGATAGGTAAGTGAATAGAAAATCATGAAGAAATATGATCTGGTGTTGGCTTCCTCCTCTCCCAGGCGCAGAACCTTGCTGCAGGAGGCGGGAGCCCGGTTCATCGTGTCGGCGCCGGAATTGGACGAGGAGTTCCATCCGGACCTCTCCCCGGAGAGCAACACGGAGAACACCGCCATGGATAAAGCCAGGGCCGTTTGCGGCCTATACCCGGACGATCCGGTGCTGGCTGCGGATACCATAGTGGCTCTGGATGGCGAAGTGATCGGCAAACCGGCCAGCGGGGAGGAAGCGGAGCGTATGCTGCAAAGCTTGTCCGGTCGCGAGCACAGCGTGGTGACAGGTGTTGCCCTGGCTCATCAGGGGAGGGGGGTATATTGGAAATCGAGCGTAGTGTCAAAAGTACGATTCAGGACGCTACCCCGGGACTGGATCCGGGAATATGTGGCGGGTGGCGAACCTATGGACAAGGCGGGGGCATACGCCATCCAGGGAGGGGCGGCCGCGTGGATAGAATCATACAGCGGCAGCTACACCAACATTATCGGTCTGCCCATGGAAATGGTGCGGGAGGTCATGGCGGAATTCGGTTATGACATATTCATCTAGGAGCCCGGTATGGCTCCACTGATGGGCCTGACCGGGGGTTATGCCTCAGGGAAAAGCCTGGTGCTCTCCATCTTCCAGGATATGGGCGCCTACGTGATCGATTGCGACCAAATCGCGCGCCAAGTGGTTGAAAAAGGGAGCGAAGGGCTGGCGCGGATCCGGGAAACCTTCGGAGAGGAGGTGATGAAAGATGACGGCTCGCTGGAGCGGGGGAGGCTTGCCGAGTTGGTCTTCACCCACGAAGAGAGAAGAAGGGAGCTGGAGGGTATTTTACATCCTTTAATAATACAACGGGTTTTTGACGAGGCGGAGGAGGTCCAGGGCCGGGAACCTGGCCGGATTGTGGTGGTGGATACCCCTTTATTGTTCGAAACCGGCCTGGACCAGAGAATGGATAAAATCGTGGTGGTGGTATGTGGCCAGGAGGAGAGCATCCGGCGTGGGATGGATCGCGATGGGCTGACCCGCGACCAGGCCATGGCCCGGATCAATGCCCAGGAACCTTTGGAAGAGAAAGCAAAAAAAGCTGACTGGGTGGTGGATAATTCCGGGAACATGGAAACGACCCGGCAAATTGCGGCCGATGTTTGGGGAAAAATCAAAAGGCTATAGAAACATTCTCCAAGAGGCAATAATATATGAAATAATACCCCATGAAAGTTATGGGGAGAATATCGCCGTAAGTCAGACAAGCGGTACGCCGAGGGAAAGGTTGGGAAATGGTCACGAATAACTATTCGAAGATGAATAAAGCTGATCTGCTGAAAAAGGCCAGAGGTAGGAAAGTAAATGTCAGTTCCGGCATGTCGCGGGAGGAGTTGATCAAAGCTATCGAATCGGCTGAGAAAAAAACCGGAGTGGCAAAACCAAAGGCTGTCGCCAAACCGAAGGCCGTCGCCAAACCGAAGGTCGTCGCCAAACCGAAGGCCGTCGCCAAACCGAAGGCTGTCGCCAAACCGAAGGCCGTCGCCAAACCGAAGGCCGTCGCCAAACCGAAGGCCGTCGCCAAACCAAAGGCCGTCGCCAAACCGAAGGCCGTCGCCAAACCAAAGGCCGTCGCCAAACCAAAGGCCGTCGCCAAACAGAAGGCCGTCGCCAAGCCGAAGGCCGTCGCCAAACCGAAGGCTGTCGCCAAGCCGAAGGCCGTCGCCAAACCGAAGGCCGTCGCCAAACCGAAGGCTGTCGCCAAACAGAAGGCCGTCGCCAAACCGAAGGCTGTCGCCAAGCCGAAGGCCGTCGCCAAGCCGAAGGCCGTCGACAAACCGAAGGTCGTCGACAAACCGAAGGTCGTCGACAAACCGAAGGCCGTCGCCAAACCGAAGGCCACGCCCTCCATCTCCAAGAAACTGGCGGTTCAGGCCCCTGGGATTTCTGCAAGTCGGGCTGAGGCCCACAGGGCTGGGCCAGTATCCAAAAAAGCCTCCGCAATCAGCAAGAAGTGGGAAATCAAACCGGATGCGAAGAAATTTTTCTCACAAGACGAGCGGGAGGATTATGAGGTTGGTCCTTCCCACACAGGGTCCGATGAGCTGCCCAGCAGGTACGGGGAGACGGGTATCTCCGCCATGTCCAAGGGACCCGGCTCCATGTACATTTATTGGGAGGTAACCCCTGAAAGAGCTGACGAAGCCCAAAAAACCATAGGCAAGCATTGGAGCCTTGTCCGTTGGGTTGTGCGGATTTACGATGCGACGGATAGCGAGGACACCCAGGTGGGAAAGCCGTTGTTTTACGATTTCATAGTAGAGTCCGGGGCTGGCTCGATATATGCGGACCTGCCAAAGGCGGAACGTACTTACATGTCGGCAATAGGCTTGCTGGATAATGAGGGGAGGTTCTGTCCTGCGGCGTTTTCAAATAAAGTGACATTACCCGGGGCTCAAGTGGGAGGAATTACTGCCGAAGGACTCTCCAAGCTGATGGACCATACAGCCACCATGGCAGTGGCTCCAGGTTCACCCTTCGGCTGGAGCCTGGAATCGCAAGAATCCTCTCTGGCCAACGCCGGCCTCCTGTCTGGCGCTGGTTTTTCCACCACGAGTGGCGCATCGGTGAGCGAGGGGCGGTTGTGGTTGAACACCGAATTGACGTTGTACGGCGGAGCGACCCCTGGCGCGACCATTATTCTTGGCGCCAGGGAGATCAAGGTAGGGCCGGAAGGGTTCTTCACTGCAAAGATATTGCTTCATGATGGATTGACTGAAATACCAGTCCGGGTGATGCTAAAAGAGGGAGGGGACATGGAGACCGACATTACCATCTCCCGCGAAATACGGGTGGTGCGCTAGGGCCGCCGGGCCCAGGCGCGCCTGTCAGTTTGCCCAGGCCGACTCCCCCCATGATGGCCCCCAAGGCATACCTTTTGTTGCTCCTGCACGCTCATCTTCCCTTCGTACGCCGTCCAGACCTTAAAGCCGCCCTGGAGGAAGACTGGTTATTCGAGGCGATTACCGAGACCTACCTCCCCCTCCTGGATATGTTCGACCGCCTGCAAGCAGACCGGATCCCTTTCCAGGTGACTCTTTCCATCTCCCCCACTTTATGCGAAATGCTAAGGGATCCTCTGCTGATGACCCGGTATAAAGGCCACCTGGAGCGATCGATCGCTCTGGCCCGGCAGGAGGCGCAGAGGCTGGCACATGACCAGGAACTGGCCAAAGTGGCGGGGATGTATCTGGAATGGTTCGAGAAAGCAGAGGATTTATTCACACGGCGATATCGGGGGGATCTGTTGTCCGCTTTCTCCCGGTTGTGGGAATCAGGCTCCATCACCCTGATCACCACTTCGGCCACCCACGCGTATCTGCCGCTGATAATGATGAACAGACGCGCGGCCGAGGCGCAGATTAAGGTCGCGCTTCGCTATTTCGAAGGCGTTTTCGGTAAACCGCCGGAGGGATTCTGGCTTCCGGAATGCGGCTATGAGACAGGGCTGGAGCAGATGCTGGCCGAGGAGGGAATCCGCTATTTTTTCCTGGACGCTCACGGGCTGCTGGCGGCGTCTCCCAAGCCACCCTTTGGGACCATGGCCCCGATTTCGGCCAGCTCTGGGATCACGGCGTTCGGGAGGGATCTGGAGTCGAGCCGCAGGATATGGAACCCCCAGTCCGGCTATCCCGGCCATCCTGATTATCGCGACTTTTACAGGGATCAGGGCTACGAACTGGATATGGACTATCTCAGGGAGTACCTGGAGCCATATGGCCACAGGAAAATGACAGGGCTTAAATACCACAGAATTACCGGCGGCGGTGGCGAAAAGGATATCTACGACATCCAGGCAGGCCGCGCCATGGCGGTGGATCATGCGGCTGATTTTTACCACTCCCGGCTGGCCCAGGCCCAGGCTGCGGAGGGACAGATGGACCGGCCACCTTTGTTCGTGGCGCCGTTTGACGCAGAGCTTTTCGGGCATTGGTGGCACGAGGGGATGGTTTTCCTGGAAGAACTGATCCGCAAGGCGGCGGAACTGAAGGCCATGGAGATGGTGACGGCGGAGGAGTATCTGACTCGCCATCCGGTTATAAGCCATGCCAAACCGGCGCCGTCGTCTTGGGGGCTGGGTGGACATTCGGAAATGTGGCTGGACGATTCCAACGACTGGATATACCGGCACCTTCACAAAGCGGCGGATCGAATGGCCACTATCGCGGGTATGTATCCCACAGCGGCGCCCCTGACCAAAAGGGCGCTGGATCAGGCCGCCCGGGAGCTGATGCTGGCGCAAAGCAGCGACTGGCCGTTCATGATGAAAACCGGGGCCATGAAGGGATATGCCATAAGAAGGGTGGAGGATGGCCTGGCGAATTTCCACAAGTTGCTATCCCAGGCTGTGGCAGGGGCTGTGGACTCCCCGTTTCTGGAGGGATTGGAGAATGCCCACAACCTGTTTCCAAATGCGGACTTTACTCTGTTTGGCGGTTGAGACGGGGAAAAGCTTGTATTTCAGGCATATGGGAAAAGACGTTGTCCATTTCTAAATTCAGTTATAAGTTGCCTGAAGATGAAAAATGTATTAGGATAATGCGGAAATAGAATAACTATACATTTGGGTGCGGTATGTCCTCAGTCAACACTCTCCTGGCCGTCAAGGATCTTATGAACCGCGACATCGTGAAAACCACCATGAATTCCACGGTGATTGAAGCGGCCAGGATGATTGAAGCTCACAAGGTGAGCAGTGTGATAATCGTCGACTTGAAAGATAAGATGGTCGGCATCGTCACAGATAACGATATTGTCACCAAGGTGGTGGCGGAGGCCAAGGACCCATCCAAAGTGAGTGTTGAAGAAATCATGATCCCGGAAATCCACCTGATCAGCGGCGAGAGCTCCATTTTCGAGGCCAGGGCCCAGATGGCGAAATCCGGAGTCAAACATCTTATTGTGGAAGTGCATGGAAAGCCAATGGGGCTTATCTCTTCCACATCGCTGCTGGGCGGGTCGTAGGTCCGGCGGAACTCGCCGCTTCATTCCCGGGGAGCAATCCCTCTTCGCAGGATCCGGTCCCGGCGTACAGACTGCTGACCCGACAAATGCTATCCCTTGTTCATCCCGATTTTTCCAGCGCCCGAAGCGTAGATATACAAAAGCCCTCCTGCCACTGCCAGGTTCTTCAGGTGCGGGCCATAATTCTTCCCTCCAAACAGAGAGCCGAGGCTCCCTCCTCCAATATCTATCTGGAGCACGAACGTGGCCAACACAAAAATGATCAGCAATCCAAGAGCCCCTTGTCGGGCGCGATATCCGGCGATCACCATGGCGGAACTGGCCACCAGCGCCACCAGGATGATGACAAAGAAGAGCCCCGGCATGGGAAGGCCTGAGGATTTTACACCGCTCATGATCTGTGATGGATTCATCACTTCACGGATGGCGGCCCAGGCGAAAAGCCCGGCTATCAGGACTCGCCCAACAAGCTTTATCGTGTTATCCATTTCCAAAGACTCCCAAATATGTTTTATGGCGGTTATTGTTCCTTAGTAAAACACAGCCTGTGACTTATGGCAACACTTCACCGGTTGTATTACGCTCAAAAAAAAAACGCGCCCGGGAAGCCGGATAGGCCTCCAGGGACGCGTTTGATATGGTCGATCAACCTTCCCATTTGGGTTGGCCTTTTCTTTCCCCCTAGATGCCGTCCACAATCGCATTGAAGGTGGCGCTGGGGCGCATCGCCTTAGACACCTTGTCAAATTCGGGGCGGTAATACCCTCCTATGTCCACGGGTGATCCCTGGGCGGCGTTCAGTTCCTCCACAATCTTGGCCTCGTTATCGGCCAGTTCCTTTGCCACTTTGGAAAACCGGTCCGCAAGATCCTTGTCATCGGTCTGCGCGGCGAGGGCCTTGGCCCAGTAGAGAGCCAGGTAGAAGTGGCTGCCCCGGTTGTCCAGCTCATGGACCTTGCGGGAGGGCGATTTGTTGCTGTCCAGGAACTCGGCGTTTGCCAGCCCAAGAGTCTTGGAAAACACTTTGGCCTTTGCGTTGCCTTTGGCATTTCCCAGGTGCTCTAGCGACTCGGCCAGGGCTAAAAACTCGCCGAGGGAATCCCAGCGAAGGTGACCTTCCTCCACAAACTGCTGGACATGTTTCGGTGCGGAGCCGCCGGCGCCTGTTTCGAATAATCCTCCCCCCTGCATCAGCGGCACGATGGAAAGCATCTTTGCGCTGGTGCCCAGCTCCAGGATCGGGAACAGGTCTGTATTGTAATCCCTCAGCACGTTGCCGGTGACGGATATGGTGTCCTTCCCATCCCGCATTCTTTGCAACGAGAGTTTCGACGCTTCAGCTACAGACATGATCTTGATATCCAGGCCGGTGGTGTCGTGATCCTTCAGGTATAGATTCACCTTTTTGATAATCTGCGCGTCGTGGGCTCTGGCAGAGTCCAGCCAGAACACCGCCGGGGCGCCGGTGGCCCTGGCCCGGGTGACGGCCAGCTTCACCCAATCGCGGATGGGAGCGTCCTTCACCGTGCAACTTCTCCATATGTCACCTTCCTCGACGGAATGCTCCATGATGGATTTACCCGAAGAATCGACTATCCTGATCGTCCCGTTTCCCGGAGCTTCGAAAGTCTTGTCGTGGGAGCCGTACTCCTCCGCCTTCTGCGCCATCAGTCCCACGTTTGGAACGGTTCCCATGGTGGCCGGATCATAGGCGCCATTTTTGATGCAGTTATCTATCGCTGCCTGGTACAGGCTGGCGTAGCTGTGGTCGGGGATCACCGCTTTTGTATCCGCCAGCTTTCCATCCGGGCCCCACATTTTCCCCGACTCGCGGATCATGGCCGGCATGGAGGCGTCGATGATAATATCGCTGGGCACATGCAGGTTTGTGATTCCCTTGTCGGAATTCACCATCGCCAGCGGAGGCCGGTTCTTGTAGCAGGCCTGGATATCCGCTTTGATCTCCTGTTGTTTCGCTTCCGGCAGGTTCTTTATTTTTGAGAAAAGGTCACCCAACCCGTTGTTGACGTTGACATGCAATTCCTTGATGGTATCGGCGTGTTTTTCCAGGACGTCCTTATAGAAAACTCGCACGCAATGGCCAAAAATTATCGGGTCGGAGACCTTCATCATGGTGGCCTTCATATGCAGGGAGAAGAGCACGCCTTTGGCCCTTGCGTCTTCTATCTGCTCGGCAAGGAACTTCGTCAACGCATTTTTACTCATGAAAGTCCCATCGATCACCTCACCGGCCTGTAGCGGCAGCTTCTCCTTCAGGACGGTGACTTTTCCCGCCGCGTCCAGGAACTCGATTCTGGCGTTGGTGGCTTCGGCCAAGGTTACCGATTTTTCGTTTGACGCAAAATCCCCGGCGCTCATTGTGGCTACATGGGTTTGGGAATCAGGACTCCACTTACCCATCTTGTGGGGGTTCTTCTTGGCGTATTCCTTCACCGCCACGGCGGCCCGGCGGTCGGAATTTCCCTCCCTCAGGACGGGATTGACGGCGCTTCCCAGCACCTTTGCATATCTTGCTTTTATCTCCTTTTCTTCATCATTAGCGGGATTTTCCGGATAATCGGGCAGGTCATACCCTTTATCTTTCAATTCCTTGATCGCCTCTTTTAGTTGGGGAAGAGAGGCGCTGATGTTCGGCAGCTTGATAATATTAGCCTCGGGCGTCTTGGCCAGTTCTCCCAACTCGGCCAATGCGTCGGGCAATTTCTGGCTGTCATTCAGCTTGTCAGGAAAGTTGGCGATGATCCTTCCCGTGAGAGAGATATCACTGGTCTCAACGGCAAAGCCCGATCCCTTTGTAAATGCCTGGATTATGGGGAGCAGGGAGTAGGTCGCCAACGCTGGCGCTTCATCAATAGCGGTATACATAATCTTCGGCATCTGTGTTGTCATGTTTCTCCTCACACACTTAAATATTATATTTTAACGACCCTGGCGCGGTACCAAATGGAGCGCAATCCCTCTCCGGTTTTGGACAGAAATCTCCATTTGCCACCCTTGCTTTGATTAGATTTACCTGATAAAGATTCTGGTAAAATCGCAGTCATGTTTACTGATTTTCAGCCTGTTGTCAATAGTTATCGTATCGAAAGGACCTTCAACCACAGGCCACGTTCCAACGGCTTGACGCCGGTCGAGGGGCTGAGTTTCACGCCATCTTTCGCTGATCACCGGGAGCCAGGGAGAATTTAGAGCCACTCACAATCATTGTTGTTAGTTCCTTACTGAAATGGTAGGCTATTACATGGAAAGGTGGATCACACCCGGATGGCGCCATGCGTCATCAACACCGCTCTTGAAGTTAAAAAGCAAAAATAAGGATTTTGAGTAAATGATCGGAATTTCCCATCTTTATTGCGCCACAGAAAGCGAAGGGGACGCCATACGGTATGGCAAACAATCCCATGGCATGAAATCAAGGCCCAACGCCCATATAGTGCCCAAGGCCGCCAGTGAACGTAAGCCGGTGACCGCATGGAACGTCACCCGGACCTGCAACCTGCGTTGTGTCCACTGCTATAGCGATTCGGAAGAGAAAGCCTATGAAGGTGAGCTATCCACCGCGGAGGGTAAACAACTGATCGACGACCTGGCCGAGTTCCAGATCCCGGCGCTTCTGCTATCCGGCGGCGAGCCGCTGGTGCGAAAAGACATATGGGAACTGGCCGCTCATGCCAGGCATAAGGGCCTCCGGCTGACGCTCTCCACCAACGGAGTGCTTATTGACGACAAAACCGCCCTCCGCCTGAAGGAAATCGGTTTTAGCTATATCGGCATCAGTCTCGACGGCATCGGCGAGGTGAACGACAAGTTCCGTGGCAAGGAAGGCGCCTTCGAGAAGGCAATGCGCGGATTCAAAAACTGCGTGGCCGTGGGGCAGAAAGTTGGCCTGCGTATGACGCTGACACGCCATAACTTCGAAAACCTCCACGGCATTTTCGATTTCATCGAGGAAGCCAACATACAGCGCGCCTGTTTCTATCACCTGGTATACGCCGGCCGGGGCGAAGCGATCTCCAGCGAGGACCTGACTCATGAGGAGACCCGAGCCGCCATGGACATCATACTGGAGCGCACCGAGGACTATCATAAGCGCGGCCTGGACAAGGACATCCTGACCGTGGACAACCACGTGGATGGTCCGTACCTGTACCTCAAACTGTTGGAGAAAAACCCGGAACTGGCTGCGGAAGTGAAAAAACAGCTGGAATGGAACGGCGGGGGCCGATATTCCTCCGGCGTCTCCTTCGGCGATGTCGACTTTTTGGGAAATGTCCATGGCGACCAGTTCTGGATGCACCACTCCTTCGGCAATGTCCGGGAGCGGAAATTCGGCGACATATGGCAGGACACTTCAGATCCCGTCATGAACGTGCTGAAGAACCGGCTGGATCATCTGAAGGGCAAATGCACCAGGTGCAAGTACCTCTCCATGTGTGGCGGAGCCTTGCGAGTGCGGGCGGACCTGGTGTATAACGACCCTACCGCGCCGGACCCGGCATGCTACCTCTCCGACGAGGAATGCGGCATCACCCCGGCCATTCGCGCCGAGTTGAAGGCCAAGGGGGAGGATTTCCCCGTCCCTGAAAGGCTTCTGGCTAAGTCCGAGGTGTAAACAAAGAATCGGTGGAATCCCGCCGAAGTATGGAGTTTTTAATGTCCGACAAGGAAGCAGAGAACGCCCAGGGGCGCCCCGGCCATCCCGGCGGCCATCCGGATGGCGCGGTGATAAAGGAGGTCTACGAATCGATCAAGGATTCCGGCGACGCCCCCAAGCAGGCCCATAAATACATGATGAAGGACCAGCTTCGGCTGGTGTTCTGGGAGACCACCGCCGGGTGCAACCTGGAGTGCGTCCATTGCCGCAGGCTGGATGTCTCCCACGAACTGATGAAAAACGACCTGTCCACGGAACAGTCGAAACGTATGATCGACGCCATCGCCGCCGAGAGCAAGTGCATACTGGTTCTATCCGGCGGGGAGCCTTTGTTTCGTCCGGACATTTATGAAATCGCCGCCTACGCCAAGTCTGTGGGCCTTATCGTGGCGTTGGCCACCAACGGTACCCTGGTTACGCCGGAAGTGGCGCAAAAGATCGTGGATAGCGGAGTGCAGCGTGTCTCCATCTCCCTGGACGGCGCAAGCGCGGCCACTCATGATAAGTTCCGCAAGCTGCCTGGCTCCTTTGACATGGCCATCGAGGGCCTCAAGAATTTGCAAGCGCTCGGCATGGAAACCCAGATCAACTCCACCATCGCAAAGCACAACGTCCATGAGGTGAAGAACCTGTATCAGAACGCCATAGACCTGGGCGTGGAGGCGCTACATATCTTCATGCTCGTGCCGGTGGGGTGTGGAGTCCAGATCGCTGAGAGCGACATGTTGGACGCGGAGACGTACGAGGATGTGCTCAACTGGTTCTACGACATTTCCCAGGAGGGGAAGATACAGACGAAGGCCACCTGCGCTCCCCACTATTTCCGCATTATGCGCCAACGGGCAAAGTCTGACGGGATCACCATATCGCCGAAGACCCACGGCATGGCAGCCATGACAAAAGGATGCCTGGCCGGCCAGAGCATCTGCTTCATATCCCACAAGGGGGAGGTGTTCCCCTGCGGCTACCTTCCCGTGGAGGCGGGGCATGTGCTCAAGCAGTCGTTCTCAGATATCTGGAAGGATTCCATGGTGTTCGCCGACCTGCGGGACCAGGAGAAGCTGGGGGGCAAGTGCGGTGTGTGTGAATATAAAAAAGTGTGCGAGGGTTGCCGCGCCAGAGCCTTCTTTGAAACCAACGGCGACTATATGGCGGAGGAGCCCTACTGTATCTACGAGCCTGTCAAGATCGAGCAGGCGAGGGAGAAGTAGGATTCTATCCGCCTGGTCTGGCTGACGCGTTCACCAGGGCCATCTGGCGCGCTGAAACAATATCTGATAAAAGGCATGTTATGACCAAAGAAAATCAATTCATGAATTCAACCTGCAAGGCTCTACTTTTCGTTTTTCTGACGGCGGCTTTCACCCTAGGCGCCACTATCGCCCAGGCCACGGGCGACGAGCATTCCCCAGGCGGGGGGAAGGTGTGTGTAGTGGCGTATTCAGGCGGCGGAGACCATGAAAGCCATGAGTCCACCACACCTGGGGAATCGGCCAGGCATATCAAGAAAGTGCTCAAACACGCGGTGGATATCGGCTTGGACGATTCCCAGCAAAAGGCGGTGGGGGATATTTACATCAAGGCCAAAGCTGAGGAAGCATCTATTGGAGCTGAGACTGAGGTCACCATCAGCGATTATATGACCCTATACAAGCAGCGGAAGGTTACAGAGACCGCCATCGAGGATTACGCGCGGAAGATGGGAGACCTCAGGGGCAGGTTCCTGCTGAATAACCTGAAAGCTATGAATGATGTGAAGGGAGTCCTCACAAAGGAGCAGCGCAGCAAAATTCATGAAATATACAAAACCCATGGCAAGGGGGGAAAGAAGTAACGGTTTCTGACTCAAATTTGCGCAGGTTGTCCGGAGGGGAGATCTTTGGATCAATTTAGTAACGGAAACCACCCCAAGGCATTAAACCGGTCTTGTGGCTTTACATCCCCACAACCCAGGATCGCGATTAACAAGACTCCCATCAGGATTAATATTATAGTATGGTGTGTCACGTCAGGCCCCTGCGGGAACGCCATCGTGACATGACAAGCGCCTGAACCGGGACAACATGAATATGGAGTAAGGGAACAGTATCATGCCATCTAGAAGAAAGCCGTATTACATCACAGATCGTAAGGTCATCGTCGATTACTCCTCCGTGTTCTGCGACACCACCGCAGGCCTGCTAAACAGCGAGTTGTTCGCTGAAGTTGTGCGCCGGTTTGTCCGGCGGGTAGTGCGCAGGCAGGACACCGTATACGAGCTTCTGGCGCTAGGCTTTCCCGGCAAGAACCAGAAACAGATGACCACAGGACTGGTCAATATCTTTCGCCTCCTGGCCACCCACTCCGCCAAGGAGATTTCCGCCATGGCGCCCGAATACCAGCGTATGCTCGAGGACCAGGTGCGGTTTATAGAACTGAAGGATCTTCTGTACAACTTCTGGCTGAAGCTGGAACGGATCGCCTATATGGAAGTGCCCAAGCGGGACACGGAGATCTACGACGACCTGCACTACGCCCAGTTCGTAAAAACCAATGAGGACTTGAAGAACGTCATCCTCCAGACCCAAAGGCGCATAAGCGATAACCTGGAGGGGAACCACCGCTCATTCCGCCAGATGCCGGCGTTCGCCAACCTTTCGATGCTGGTCCGTAAAATCGATTGGGATTGTCCGGAGAAGCTCTCATTCCTTAAGCAGATTCCCTTCGTGCGAAACACTCTCATCTACCCCCCGCTTATCCTGTATCCGGCGTCGAACACGCGCAAGGGCGCCTTTGGCCCTATCGACAAAGTGACCCCTTCCATGCTGAATATAACCGCCAGCGAATGGTTCTGCTTCCCCGCCAAGGTGGGTGATCTTCTAGCCTTCGTATATTTCCACCGGGATTTTTCATCGCTGGCCCTTTCCATGGCGAACCTTTTCGAGATGGCGGGTAAAAACGACCTGAAGAAGAAAAGGCCGGATATGATCATCCTGTTCGGGGTGGATCCCAAGGCGCTGCCGGAAAACACCGGCTACCATTTCATGAAGGACGAGGACGTATACCTGGGCCTGGTGGCGCACAAGGAGGAGATGGAATATTTCGGATACTTCAAGAAGATGACCCTTACCCTGCACAACCTGGAGATGATGAAACGGGGTCATCTGCCGGTGCATGGGGCAATGGTCAGTATGGATCTAAAAGATGGAGGGACGGCCAACGTGGCTATCCTCGGTGACAGCGGAGCCGGCAAGTCTGAAACCCTGGAGGCTCTGCGTACCCTGGCCGATGAGCATATCCGGGACATGAAGATAATTTTCGACGATATGGGTTCGCTGCGCATCGGCAAGGATGGGGCGGTGCTAGGATACGGCACGGAGACCGGCGCCTTCGTACGGCTGGACGACCTGACCCCAGGCTACGCCTATGAGCAGATAGAGCGGAGCGTGTTCATGAATCCCCATATGAAAAACGCCCGTCTGGTGCTGCCGGTATCCAAATACAAGCATATTACCAAAGGCTATCCGGTGGACATCCTGATGTACGCCAACAACTATGAAAACGTGGAGAAAGGGGGCAAGGCCCTCGATTTCTTTGACAACATGAACAGTGCCCTTGACGTGTTTTCCGATGGGGCTCGCCAGGCCAAGGGGACAACCGACGAGATGGGACTGGTGCACACATATTTCGCCAATCCCTTCGGCGCCATACAGGAGAAGGAGAAGCATGCAAAGATCGCCGCGAAGACTTTTAAGGCGCTCTTTGCAAAGGGAGTGAAAGTGGGGCAGATCCGCACCCGGCTGGGAGTCATCGGCTTTGAGCAGGAAGGGCCCAAAGCCGCGTCGCTGGAACTGTTTGAAGTGATACGATCTGGCAAATAGAGGGCGCCGGGACGCTCACATCAGGCTATTGCCCCTCCGTCGGCGCTAAAAGCTTTTCCGTCAGGAAATAGTCCATGCTCTCATCCACGTGCTGGGCCAGATCATCCGCCGACACGTCCTTGTAAGTTTCTGTCATATAACCTATGATAGCTTCCTTCTCCTCCCCTTCGATGGCGTGGCGCCATATTTCCGCCGCAGTGTCGTTTAGCGTGTAATACTCCCCGCTGGAAAGGTTCAGCAGAACGATTCCCGTTTTCAGATTTTTCCAGGTAATATCCTCCGGGGCCTGGTATTTCATTGGTCGATCTCCCTTTTGATTAGTTTTTCCCGGTTAACGGGGTCGTTGTCGGGATCCGCCCAAAAGCGGATCGCCGCCTCCTTCTCTCCCAGATAAGCTGTGTAGATACGTCCTGTCTCTTCGGTTTCCCGAAACAGTTCGCCCTCCAGGGTCATCCAGCAATGGGCCATGGATCCAGTCGGGCCATCCCATCTGTATCCAAAGTTCAGCGCCACTGGCACACCCCGCGTGCGCAGAACGCAGGCCGTGGCGAATGATCGGTAAAAGCATATGCGCCGTTTCCATACAACAACAAGCCGGGTAATGAATCCCACCAGCTTTGCGATTCTCTCCGCCGTGGGACGATCAACGACAGCCTTCAGGGCAATCTCCGGCATTGGTGGCGCCCCATTCCTATCGAAAGCGCGAAACCTGGCCGCCACCATAATGGCCGCCAGCGCCTCTCTTATGATGATTATCTTCTCCCGGAGGGTCAATCCACCGTCATCCGTTGTCATAGTTTTCCCGCTTCCCGAAATGTACCAGCCGTCCGTTTTCCATCCTGGCCTCGAAATCGGCGATATCCCGTATCATTTTATCATGCGTGGCCACCACGATTGTCCTTCCCTTTTTCAGGTTCAGTAATGTCTGGCGGATGGCCATCCTGCTCTCCTGGTCCAGTTGCGATGTCGGCTCGTCGATAAGCATCATCCCTGGATCGTGAAGGGTGGCCCTGGCGATAGTCAGGCGCTGCCGTTCTCCGCCGGAAAGCATATCACCTCTGTTGCCCACTTCGGTATCCAGCCCCGATGGAAGATATGAGCCTTCACCACTCCACAGACTGGCCCTGGTGAGCGCCTCGATCATCTGGGATTCGGTGGCGTCCGGCCTGGCGTACAGCAGGTTTTCCCGGATGGCGCCGTTTATCAGCAGAGGCTCCTGGGTCACTATACCCAGGCTTTTCCGCCAGTGGATTCCATCCAGATGTTTGATATCCTCCCCGTCGATCCGCACCGCTCCCTCCCGGCACACGTCGAACTTGGCCAGCAGCGCCAGCATTGTAGTCTTGCCGGAGCCTGAAGGGCCATACACAGCCAGCATGGCCCCGGCAGGGATACTAAAGGAGATATCAGTCAGGATGTCTGTGGCGTCCACTCCATAGCTGACCTTTTCCAGCGTCACGCTCTCAAGTGGGCGGCCGACCTGCTTCTCTCCTTCGGGAAAGGGTTTTTTCTCATGGTCCAGAAACCGGAACACACGCAGAGCGCACGCCGACGACGACTGATACGATACGTAGAGGGTAGCCAGCGCTTCCAGAGGATTGGTCACCATCGGTAAAAGCAGGCTCAATTTTATCAGGTCCCCGCTGGTGATGGTCCCCTCCACCAGCACAGCCCGCCCACCGATTATAAGCAGCGCGGAAGTGGCGACGATGAAGAGGATGTTCACCACCTGGGGCGCCATGGCGTCCATCAGCATAACCTTCACCATCAGCTTCCTGTTGGCGTCGGTTTCCCTGTCGAACTTCTTGCGCTCCATGTCCTCACGTGAAAGGGCGCGGGCCAGGATCACCGTGGAGAGGTATTCGGTGAGATGTCCCTGCACAAGGGCCACCTTCTCCATCATCCGACCCGTCAGCGAATGTATGCGGACTCCTACAATGTGAATGATGGCGCCGCCAGGCAGGAGTATGGCCAGCGCCATTAATGTAAGCTCAGGTGAGATCGACGCCATCAGAAACATAGCCACCGCCAGGCGCATCGGCTGCATGAACACCCGATCCGCCGCGTCGATAAAAAGGTAATTGAGCTGGTTCACGTCCTGGATAAAAAGAGAAGCCACCTCGCCGGGGCGGTTGATCCTGGAAAAGGACAGATTCAGCAATGTCAACCGGGAGAATAGAGCATTTCTGATGGTGAAAAGTATCTGCTGGTTGACGCTGGCGATGATATACAGCTTCACCACCCGTATCAACGCCATCATGACGCCCAGGAGGAACAGCGCCGCCACCGAGGCCACCAGCGTTTCGTAATGGGTGGCCCGGGTCAGCGCGCCAGCCACCGCCTGGTCCAGAAACACCGCCACCTTTCCGGAGGGGATGGCATTGGTCGAAGATGGAGAGGTGATATCCAGACGCAGAATCTTGTTTATGAACTCCGCGCCGATCCACACAGAGACGGCCTGGATGGCGATAACCATCACGGAAATGACCCATGTGACAATTATGGCCCCCACGTGCGGGATCAGGTATCCCCACGTCCGCAACAACACAAAAGCGACGTTGCCCAGGCCTCCCCGGCTTACTCCACGCATAGCCTCCTTCTCCATCGCTTATTCGGCCCGGAGAGCGGCCAGCACATCCAGCCGCCGGGCCCGCATGGCGGGTATGGCCCCTGCCAGCGCCCCGCAAATGACGCACACCGCCAGAGGCGCCACCACACCTCCCATGGTGATCACAGGAGTAATATTGGAGGCCTCAGGTATGCGCGTAGCCAGCGCCTGTATTATCAGCGGCGCTCCAGCCACCGCCAGGAATAAACCCACCAGCCCGCCGATAAGCGATAGCGCCACGCTTTCCATCAGGACGATCAACGCCAGGTCGGAAGGCTCCGCCCCCACCGCCACCCGTATGGCAAATTCCCTGGAGCGGCGGGTGACGTTGGCCAGCATCACATTCAGCACACCAATGGAGGCGATAAGGATACTGAAGAGCGACTGGGCGGACCCGGCCAGCATGATGTTGGAGACTATCTCTTTTCTTTTGCGCACGGCGAACCTTGAGGAGGTGAGCTGATACGCTCCCGGCGCCCTCACCTCATCGAGAGCCCGTCGAACGCTCTCCACCACCGCTTCCATTTCCTCGGGGGATCTCCAGGAAACGATGATGGCCCCGATATCGTCACCGCCGCCCCACAGCAACCTGGCCCAGCGGTATGGGATCGCCACCCTCTCGCGCAACGGCTCGTCGGCCCCGGGTGGGTCCGGAATGATCCCCACCACCTGGCATGGATAAGCGCCCACCGCCACCCGCGGCAATGGCTCGGCGGCGGCATGGAGTCTTTCGGCCATCGACCTGGTGAGCAAGCACTCCATCCTGTCTCCGGCCAATCCTTCCTGGGTGAATCCGCTTCCCATATATTGTGTGTAAGCCGTCTCCTTCATCATGGGCTCGTCGATGCCGTCCACATGGGCCACGGTGGCTATATCGTGAAGGCTGATCCGGCTACGGTGGTAGAACATGGGGGCGATGTAACTCGCTTTTTTCGCGTGTTCCCTCACATATTCCAGGTCCTGGATGTTGAAGTGAACCAAAGGCCTTTTTTGAAGCAGCTTATCACCAAGGCCAGGCGCAGGATACACGTCCATGCGGGAGCCCATGAGCGTGTCCAGGTCCATCCACAGATTACGCAGCGCCCCCTCCCCAAGGAACATGATAGCCGCCAAACCAAAAGAGCCGATGGCCATAGTGGCCAGCACCAGCGCCTGCTGCCAACGGAACGCCCACATGCTCTGCACGATTATCATACCCATGCATACGGCCCTGGACATACGGCTCGTCTCTCCCAGGCCATGCCGCGCTGCTCTATCGGCGCCCACACCCATCTTTGTCATCCTTCCACCATGGTCCCGTCGACAATATGAGCGATCCGATCCGCCAGCAGCGCAAGGTCTGGCTGGTGCGTCACCAGCACCAGGGCGGTAGAGAGCCCCACCATGCCGAAAAGAAGGTCCGATATGATCCGGCCGTTGACCGAATCCAGGCTCCCTGTAGGTTCATCAGCCAGCAGGATGGAAGGATTTGCCACCAACGCCCTGGCTATAGCCACCCGCATGCTCTCCCCGCCGGAAAGCTGACTGGGGTGGTGACCAAGCCTGTGACCCATCCCCACCGCTTCCAGCGCTTGTGTAGCCAGTTTTTTCTGGCGGTGCGGCCACACACCGATGTGCATCAGCGGCGCCTGGACGTTCTGCAACGCGCTCAGGCCGCCTATCAGCTTGGCGTCCTGGAAAATGAATCCGAACATCCGGCGCATGCCGATCGCCTTACGCCGGTCCTGGCCCACCCGCTCACCGGCCACCCGGACATGCCCCACGGTGGCGGGAGTCAGAAGCCCCATCACATGCATGAGTGTTGACTTTCCAGATCCGCTGGGACCGGTGACCGCGATAGACTCGCCAGCGTTTACCGTCAATGAAACGCCTTTGAGTATCTCCACTGTCCTATCCCCACTGCCGACGGACTTATGGATGTCCACCAGTTCCACGAGAGGGGCTTGACCGGTCATCGGCTCTCGTCCCGCCCCTCCTCTGCCGCCAGTTTAACAGACACCACCATCCCCACCAGAAGCCCGCTGTCTGGTGAGACGATCCGTACCGTCACCGGGAATTTGGGAAAATCCCGCAGGCCTGGGCTGGCCATGGGTGGCTCGATACCGGTCACTACTCCTTCCAGGTTTGTCTCTCCATAGAAATCGGGATATATCCGGGCTTTCTGCCCCACTTTCACATATGGAATCTGGTGCTGCCACAAATCCACCCGCACAGCAAGGGTGGTCTCGTCACGCACCTCCAGGGCCATCATGGGGGACGTCAGGCTTTCCGCGTCTTTGGTCACGGAACGGGCAACTCCGTCGAATGGCGCCACCACATCCAGGGCACCGAGCTGCTTATTCAGCAGACCCAGGCTTTCGTCGATCAACTTCATCGCTTCCCGCAACGCCCCTTTCTCCGCTCCGCTATTCTCCTTGCGCGCCTTTAGGGTTCGCAATCTTTCGGATACTTTGCGCTTCTCTTCTTTCAGGCGCGTCGCTGTTGGTCCGTCCTGCAGTTCAGGTTTGCCCAGTTGCTCCATGATCCTGGCCATGTTCCTCTCTTCCTCGGCCAGTTCCTGGTCCAGGGCGGCCAGGTTTTCCATCTCCCGCAGATACCATATTTTGCTTTGGCGCAGCCCGACCACCTTGGAGACCAGGTCCACGTTGGCCAGCCGCAAAAGCCGGTCCCCTTTTCTGACTCGGGAGCCCTCGGTCACGTATAGCTCCAGCGCAATGTCGCCCGGCTTTAGGCGGTATGCGAACAAACGCGCCGGCTCCACCACACCCCTGCCTTCTATCGCTTGTCCGGCAAAGGCGATGGAAGAGCTATATGGTCCCGCCACCACCGCAAAAACCGCCACCAGCGCCGCTTTCAGGATATTGAATTTCATGATTTGCCTACCCTACATTATCAGATGATCCGGCTATGGCCGCATGGCAAAACGCTTGCCGGAAAAAAGAACGCCTTCAACAATCCGCGACAAGGGCCATATCAACAGCGCCGCCACCCATTGTATTACTTTTATCAAGAACCGGAAATCGAACCCAAACCCCCGGGCGTATCTGGCCGCCATCCAACGTGCCGCGTTAGAGCGGAGCGCTCCTGCGAATCCCGCCTTATCACCAATCAGGAAGTAGAGAACAAGGTACACCATATACAACATTCCGTTTTTAAGGGGGGTTACATACTGCGGCCCCAGAGCGCGGTTGAACACCACTTCATGGTTCATCATCACCAGCAAAAACCCCCGTCGCCCGCGTTCAATCTTCCCCAGGCAGGGGAAAGAGGGATCGATCCATGTCTGGATAAAAGCGGACATGTTCCCCGCCGTTCCGGAAAGCTCCAGCGCCTTTAGCTCCTCCACTATCCAAGGCATGTCCAAAGAGCCTTGGTCGTGCAGGGCCACCAGGTCCATCCACCATATCAGCCGGGCGCACAGGTGATGTGTCAGCATGTGCAGCAGAAGGTATACGAAGTGAGCGGAGGGATCCGGAGACAACAGGCCTGCGCCGAACAGACGGTCATGGCGCCGGTGAAATAACTCCAGCATGGGATCGGACGGCGCCCCCTCCAGGCATGTGATCTCCAGCAAAAAGCTGTCGAAGTCCGCTTCTATCTTGCCGGGGTTTTGCAGACGCGACCAGAATCCGGAGCCGTCCATCAACCTGGCGGATTCCGCGGCGCCGATGGCCTCCAGCAGCAGCCAGGCTTCCTTTTGCGAAGGGATGAACAGATCTATGTCCCCATACTGTCGAGCGGACTGGCCGCCATACGCCTGGCCCACAAGCGTTGGCCCCTTTAGCGCCACCACATGGAGGCCTCCGGATTGGGCCGCTTGTTCTATCTTCGCGCATACCTTAATGGCCCGCTCATGGCGGATCATTCCGGAGAAATAAATATCACTTGCTTGGTCGGTCACTTTACCAGGATCATCACCCATCTCCAGCCCCACCGCTCCCGCCACCGCCCCCAGCCCATGAAGCCCGGCATAATGCCACAGCTTTTCCGGATCCGCCGCTTTTCCAAGGCCCCATGGTTTATTCCGGCGCCAGCATTTCATCAGGTCGAAAAGCGCCATCCCATCTTCTTCGGAGAGGGCGCCAAACGCTGAGGCCTTCTTTTGCAGTGGGCGTATGGTCCACATCGTCTCCACATCGGGTGACCGCGTATCGTTCACTGTTCGTTTCCAGCCCCATGGGCGGGGACGCAAGCTCCGCCGGTGACATCTTTCCATCCCAGGATGGAGCGGCGGAGGGTATACCGCGATTTCGCCAATGCCATCCGGGAGTTAACGTGGGCAATCCTCGTCTGGATCTCCTTCTCCTCGCTCCCTCTTCCGGCAGAGGTCAAAAGCTCCTGCTCCTTTCGCAGGGCGGCCATGGCGCTATCCAGCTCTTCTCGCCCGTTTACCAGTTCTCTTTCCGCTTCCATGGCTTCGGCGGCCCTGCTAATGTTGCTGGCCATCTTCCGCGCCAGCTCCTGAACCTCCAGCCTTTTCTCGTCCCGCAGGATATTGGCCCTCCGCTGGTTGCGCGATGAAGCGCCCGCGTCGAACAAGGGTACGCTCATGCCCAGCCCCACCACGAAATTTTTCTCCTCTCGGTCCTTCTGCAGAATTATGGAGCCCAGTCCCATCGAGATGTCTAAAGTGGGTATCCTGTCTCGCCACGCTGTTCTGGCGTTAATTTCCGCAGCCATCAACTGGTCCATCAACGCGGCCACTTCCGGGCGATTTTTCCACGCCTCCAACACAGCCCGATTAATATCAATCGGCGCCGGGGCTCCATCTATGGAAAATTGGGCAAGGTGTATATTGGTCTCTCCGACGCCGGTTGCATTGATCAGCTCCCGCAGCTCATTCATGGCAATTCGCTTTTCCCGAGACACACTCCCGCACTCCAGCCTGGTAGCCACCGCTTCGGCTCTCCATTCTGCGCCCTGGCCCGCTCCATCTCCACCTATCGCCCTCAAAGCCGTGGCGATCCGCCCCGCCTGGGCTACGTATTCCAGCTTCTCCCCGCACAGCCGCTCGTTCTCCATCAGATATTCCAGTCGCGCCACTTTTTCCCGCAGGTCGAAGCATATCCTCATTTTCCTGGCTTCCATGTTCATGGCCGTGGCGTGGGCGGCCAACTGGGCCACGGCTGCGCTGTCGCCGGCGAAGAGCGCGTCCTTGAAGCTGTATCTGAAATAGACTCCGCCGAAGACCGTATCCTCCGCGGCGGCGGGATCGGAGATAGGCCATTCCACATTCGACTGGATGTCCAGGCGGGGCCATAGCCCGCTATCGGACTCCTCCTTGGAGATCATCGCTTTCGCCACGGAAAGCTCCATCTTTTTCAAATGGAGATCCCGCTTATAGGCTCTATTCAGCGCTTCGTCCAAAGTGATTTTCACATCTCCTGTCAGAGGTGGATTCTCCAGGCCAGAACCAGGCGCGCCCGGCGCCGTCTGCTCTGTGATTATTCTATCCATCCACAACTCAGAAGCATTGGCCGCTTCATTCCGGGCAGAGCAGGACGCCAGCGCTGTCCATAATATCGGCCCCAGCAAGAGGGCTATATGCAAGCCTAGCGGCCGCTGGATCATTCGGCGCATAGGATGTCGAACGACCTTCTGGCTATTCCCTCCACTTTTTTCGCAAAGTCGCACCCATTGGCGTGATTAAGTGAAAGCCCCATCCCGGGAGTGGCCGCCAGGCATCCCCCTTGGCAAGCGGGGCCAGCATGGCATCCGGCGCAGGAGGAGGCCAGCGCATCCGCCACCAGCCGAAAATCAAAGAGCCGTTTGCGGTTCAACACTCCGGATGTGTCTCCCATGATCCAATTGTCACTGCCGATGAATTTTTCGCAGGGTAACAGCCTTCCCCGAACGTCAATGGCCATCACGCTGATCCCCGCTCCGCAAGAGCCGTGGGAGCGCTCGAAAAAGAGAGTCGTCCAGATATCGAAAAGAGATTTGGGCCCCCGGTACTCCGACAGGAAGAACGGGACGGAAAGCTTCCGGGCCTGCTCCATGGCCAGCTTTTCAAAAGACTCCAGATAACGGATTCTCCTGGCTTCCCATCGCTCCATTTCCTCCAGGCCGGATGCGAACGGTGGCTCCGCCACCAGGTCCAAAAAAACCTTCTGCTCCCTCTCCCGCCAGAACCGGGCCACTTCGTACAGATCGGAGCTGTCCGATATCACGCTTTGCACACTCACCGATGGTGGATCTGGCAAGGTGGCGGTTATTTGCCTATACTTCTCCCAGTTGGCCATGGCGGCGGCGAAGGCGCCATCACCGGCAATATTCACTCGATTGGCGTCGTTGATTTTGGCGGGGCCGTCGATACTGAATGTGAGAAAGACCCGGCGCTTGGCCAAGGCCTCCATTTTCTTCTCGTCCAGCAGGACGCCGTTGGTGGTCACTTCGCATGTGACCTGGACCTGGGCCTTGTGGGCCCGCTCATACAGATGGTCCACAGCATCGATGAAACGGCCGAAATGCAGGAAAGTCTCGCCACAGCCAAAGGAAAATCCTTTTTTACTTCCTGGCTGGGCGTCGTCGATGGCCAAAGACACAAAGTCGCGCCACACCTGAGGCGTCATCGCCGCTGGCGGGTCACCCATGGCGCCGTGCCCCGTAACGCAATATCGGCACCGCAGGTTACAATCCTGGGTGAATGCCACATGCCAGGAGCTGATCCCTTCCAGCATTCTTCCGGTCATGGCGCCCGGCTGGGGCTGGCTGCTGGTTTTCATGGTGATCCCCCCATAGCGTGGACACGCGTCCTGGCTTCGATCAGGTTTAACACCGCATCCACCACCACCCCAGGATCGATGGACTCCATGCACACATGCCGTTGGCATTTCTTTCTTCTGGGAGTGTCCGCGCATGATGGGCATGCGCCGGAGGATATGTTATAGCCGTTGTCGTGACCGAACACCTCCGGATTGGACGCTCCGAACAAAGTCACGGCCGGTGTCCCCACCGCTGCCGCCAGGTGCTGGGGGAATGAATCGACAGAGAGGACGCAATCCACTCGCTTCATGATTTCCGCCAGTGCCCGCAATCCCGGCGCCGGACATATGACATGAGCAGGGTCAACACCCTCCGCGCAATCCTGTGCCGATATGAGCCGAACCTTCCCCTCAAGCAACCGAGCCACTTCCCTGTATTTGTCCGCGGGGTACTGCTTTTCCACAAAATTAGACGATGTGTTTATGTAAAGAACAGGCCTGGAGTCATCCTCGCTGAACAATCCCCGGGCGAATTGGATATCCTCCGGCGTGGTGTGTATCTCCATAGCCGCATCCTCTCCGGAAAGCTCCATACCGGCCATCTGGGCAACCTGGGCGATAATTGGCCGCCCCACGGGATTTGGCGCCATCACTGGCTCCACCCTCACGCTAAAGGGGTTCTCCCTCTCATGGCTGCGAACGTCGATATATGGCGCGAACAGATCCGCGTCCGGCTCTTCCAGAGCCCACATGAAAAGGTCATCCCCGTGGCATGGCGCCAGGTGATCCAGGTGGGGATTGTGGTCGTATATCTGGACGGCGTTTTTCTGGACCGCCACAGTGATAGCTCCGTACTTTCCGGAGCGGCGCAGCGCGCGCAGAAACGGGGTTAGCAAAAGACAGTCGCCCAAGCCGCCGGAAGCGACAAACACCAGACGTCGGCCGTCACCGGTGAGCTTTATCATCGCCCGCCACTACCCAATCCAGCGGCTAGCCGCTCGGCCAGACACACACCATGGCACACTCCGGTGTAGAACATTATACACTCCCCACACTCGGGCAGGGAATTGGTCGACTGAAGTGACCGGATGAATTCACCAGATACTTTCCCCAGTGCGGCTATGGAGCCGGAGTTTTTTATATCGCCTGTGGCTTTGGCTACGCCATTGCATGGGTAGACGCTCAGGTCCGGATTAATGGTCAGGTTCTGGGTGTAGCCAGAGTTGGCCACGGTGCAGCAACTGTATATGGCCCCGGAGCGAACCGCTCGTCGGAGCGTCTCCTTCGACACCATACACAGGGGAAACGGCTTGCTCTGATGCAGCCCAAGCCCCGCCTGGGCCACATCCTTCATGAAGCGTGTGAACAACGTGTCGAAGCTGACCTGGTCCACGGTGGAGAAATCGAAATGGCTGTTATCTCCATAGGCGTTCCGGAACGCGAAGCCGTAGTTGAGCCTTTTGGCGCCAGCTTGGCCAGCCGCGTCTATCACACGGCCCCACTCCTCCGGGCCGCTCTCCCTGGTGAGCGTGTATCGGAAAACGAGGGGTACACCGGAGGCTGCGGCCTGGGTTACGTTGTCCATGAACAGGCGGCGCCTGGGCTCCCTGGAGGATAGCGATTCCTGGTCGTAATGGGCGATCAGCTCCCGGATATATTTTGGCGTGACCAGACGGCGGACTTTTTCCGGGTATAGGCAGTTGCTAGTGAGCCACACCGAAATCCCCTTATCCTTCATCCCTTCCAGCAGATACTCAAGCCGTGGATATATGGTCGGTTCCCCACCGGAGAGCTGGACCAGGTTCACTCCGTTTTCCTTCATCCATGCCAGGGCGAAATCCAGATCCTCCGGGCTCATGGATCCGGGAAACGATTTTTTGTCCCACCCCTTGGAGTAGCAATAGGAGCAGTCTATGTTGCATCCGTATGTGGGGGCGATAAGAGCCTGCCGCGCTCCCCTCTGGGCTCCGCCATGTATGGCCATGGCCCTGCGCAAGGTTTCGGCTCCTTCTGCCTCCCCGATACGATCCAGGGCCGCCGCCACATCAAGCGCCGCTCCTGGTAGACGCAGCCACCGTTTTATCATCTCCTCTGTTTTGTTTCCCGCCCATTCTTTCAAGAAGAGATCGATACCGGAAATCAGACACCTCCATTGCCTGCCTTCAGGAGAAGAGAGGGAATCCAACGTTGGCTCCATGCGTATATATGGCTCCAGCCCCAGCCATGGGAGCTTGTGGAGTATGCCATCCAGCGCGGCGGACCATGTGTCAGGATCCCCCGACGCCACCAGCCGGGCCAGTATGGAGAGCGCCTCCGGCTCCTGGGCCTCCGCCAGGATCGCCACTGAGGATCGTTGGGCTTCGGGACGGCTATCCTCCGCGAAGCTGATCCCGATTTCAAGAGTCATGGCTTCGCCTCTAAAAGCATTTTCTCAAAAACCTCCGGCAAGGAGTTGATATGGGGCGCCAGGGTGGCCCGGACCACCACCGCCTGGGCCAGCAGTGCGATGGCTATTTCCAGATGAAATTCCCTACGGCTGACGTTTGATGGATCTATAAGCAAACCCATGATCTGCTCCAGGGCTTCCGCCTCTTCAAGAATGTCGAACCTGTGCTCCGGGGGTCTATGATCGGTCTTCTCCAGGATCACCACCATCGTCGGGGTGGTATCGGCCATTGGCTGAGCTTCCATGAAACTCTCTAGGGCGGCGTGGCCACGGCTTTTCCATGTGGCGCCGTTGCCGGCCAAACCAGCCTCCAGTTCCTCCAGCGTGGCGGGAGCCTGGCCAACAAAGTTTGGTGGAGTTAATAATCCGGCGCAGAGAACCCCATGGCCGGATGGGTCCATACCGAGGGCGCACAAGTCGTCTGCCGCGTATTTGGCTCCGGCGCGCAACATGGAAAGACAGGCGGTGGTTTTTCCCGCTCCGCTCTCGCCGCCAATCATCACACTAGCTCCTTTCCAGCGAAACATGCCGGCATGCAACAGCACCCTGCCTGCGTCTCTGGCGAATGCTCCCGCCGCGATGTCGGCCACCAGTTCCCAATCGAACTCATCACCATCCGCCTTGACGCGCAGCCGATCCGCTTCCCGTGGGTGGATGGCCTCATCCAGACCATGGGCCACCACCACCCGGCCGCAACTTCCGTCCTCCGGTGTGAAGTCCACCATCATATTCGGCGGCCACCAGAGGTATTCGCGGCGGTCTGTGGTGGAAATATGGATAAAATCCCCCGCTCCCGTCCGCACTCGGCGAGAAGGTTTGGCCAGGATATGATCGAAATATTCCCGCGACCGCCGTGCGTGGATGATCTCCATGGTTCTGGCGTTGGAGCCATTCCCCACCATTGGGTAATACCTGAACTTGTCGCGAAGGGCAACGATGGCGCTCTCAACATTGGAGCTGACACTTAGCGAGCCGAAAGGGAACGAAAAGTCTGCTGAAAACTCAGCGGCCTGATCGCCGCCCAAGTTCGACCGGTCCGGTCTTATCGAGTTGGCCATTTGAGATATTGTCCTTGTTGTCTTCTGATTCCTGGTCGACAATCAACCGCAGATCGTCGACATACCTGCGTTCCAGTTCGGCGGATGTTTTAAGATTCATGGGCATGGATACTCTGGGTCGGGATTTGCCGTCCAGGAGTGTCATCACTGCGGCGATCTCTTGCAGTGGGGTGTAGAGAAGGCCGATCATCCTGTCGCGGAAATCACCAAAAACGGCCTCCGTTTCCGGATTCAGGACCCTGTGGGCTTTGTATGACCTGTCATTCTCAATTCCCCTGGCCGAGGCCACCTGTTCCAGGATATCCACCTGCAGCCTTAGCCAGTAAATTATCTTTCGTGGGCATTCGGGGACCCTGGAGGAGAGATCGCCGGTGGAGGCAAGTATGGCCATTTGCGGCTCCTCCGTCTGCGCCGTGGCCACTCCCGCATCAGCCAGGAGCCTCATGTTTGCGCTATCCAAGTCGAAAAGAAGATTGGCTATCTCATCACGGGCGCCCGATGAGAGGAGGCATTGGCCTCTCAATATGGAGTCATACAAGGTCCGGGATCCGGGCCGGACAATGCGTTGATCATCCGCAAAAGCCGAGGCGCCCAAGATAGCCGCCAGGAGCATAGCCATGGCGGCGCCATACTTCCCCGGCCTCATGACACCGGCGCCTTTATCCTGGAGGCGATATTCTTGGCTCCGGATTTCTCCCAGTTCCGTATGGTCCTTCCCACGCAACCGCCGCAGCATTGGCCCCGCTTCATGTATTTGCAATCGATGCATTCATCCATGCTGCCCATCTGGCGTAAGGGGGCCATGGTCTTTTCATATGCTTCCACCATGCTGCTCCTGTCCGGGAAAGCGTCCAGCGTGGTGTTGGCCACCTTGGTGAGAGGAAAGCAGGGCCACACGGAAAGATCCGCTCCCACATCTATGATCGGCTCGCATATGGATATGAACCCGGTGGTGCAGGTGATCAGCGCGGCATAATCCGCTTCGTCGAACATGCACAAGGGAAATCCACAATCAAAGGCGGAGAGAATATCGCGGCGTTCCAACTGGCGCATTTGGGTCACCAGCCTCTTGCCCATCGCATTCAGGGAGGTGTCGGCCGGATAGGCGTTCTCCGCCCCCACCACAGGGTGGGCCAGACCCAGGCGGATTTCCTTTTTCAGGGCAAATTTCTCGATCAGGTCCCCGGCGAAAAGCAGATCGAAATCATCGTTGTAGATATTGAAGCTCAGGCGGGCTCTGCGGCCAACCACAGCCAGGCTTTTCTCCTGCAGGACCGTTTCCCGCTCTTTCTGAATGCTCCGCTCGTTTACATTGATCAGAAAATCCACGCTGGCGGTTTTCTCTTCCTTGAAAAATGATCTGACGGCCGAGGACCATATTCCGTTGGAGAAAACCGATACATGGAACCCCTCCGCCAGGCCGGTGGATACCAGCTTGATAAATTCGGGATGCGCAGTAGGTTCGCCACCCAGAAGTTTCAGTTTTTTCTCGCCACTTCGTTTTAAAAACTCAAGACACCGCCGGAAGTTTTCCATGGAGATATAGTGGCCATTGTCGTTATCCGGTTCCCCGTTTTTGGGGAGGGACATTTTGAGGGAAGCAAAACAATATGGGCATGAACGGTTACACACATCGCAGATGATAATATTCATATTTCACACAACCTGCAGGATGGCCGCTGCGTCCGGGAGAACATTGTGAAGAGAGGGGCGACACCGGCGGAGCCGAGCGCAAAAGCGCCCGGCCCTCGCCAATTTCATATAACCCTAAATCAGGATAAACTGCTGCTTTTAGTGGTAGTAGGTGCTACCCACGGTGCGGGCGACATAGTTGCTGCAGCCGGAGCTACCAGAGCCCGACGCCACAACCGCCACCGGTTTAGTCTTCTTGATTACGGGTTTGGAGTAGGCCTTTTTCTCCTCGGTCTTTCCCAGATTGTCCATTTTAACCCCTTAGTAAAGTTGTTCATTGTTGGCACAAATCTAATACAGGCTCACATGTTTGTCAATTATATTTATATGAGTTTGTTACAGAAAATATGTTCTTGCGCTTATGATATTCGTCATAGCGCGCAGACCTGCTCCTGCGTGAGCATGGTGTGGTAACATCGTACAGGTTGTAACCGGCGCGGCTGACAAATTGGCTGCGCCTTTTGATTTTTCTGTCAGGAGTATCAATGGACAAGTTTGGAAAGCTCTTTGTTAAAGCCTCGGTGATTTATCTTTCGCTAGGAGCGCTGTTCGGCCTGCATATGGCGGTGGCCGACCATGGCTACACGCAGTTAAGATTCATCCACGTGCACTTCATGCTCATCGGCTTCATGGCCATGATGATTTTCGGCGTGGGGTACCATATTCTACCCCGCTTCAACGCCAAGCCTCTGCCATACCCCGCCTTGGTCCCAGTCCACTTTTGGCTGGCCAACGCGGGGCTTATGGGCATGGGAGCGCTATACGTGGCAGGCGCGTTTTCTGAAACCGGCGCGCCCAGGATGCTGTTTGGTCTGTTCGGCTTGATGGAAGCCTCCGGCATGTTCATCTTCACCGCTAATATATACAGCGTGCTCACCGAGGAGAAAAGGCCCGAGCCTTTCACGGTGGCCACTGCGGCCCAGAGTGGCCAGGCGCCCAAGTCGGTGGAAAATGCGGCGATGGCCCAGGAGGTCAAGCTTTCTCCGGCCATGAAAATCTCCGAGATATTGGAAAAATACCTCACCTGGAGGAAGCCATGGCCGAGGAGGGATTAGGCGATGTGGTGAATCCCGCTGTCCGGCAGACGGCGGCCACGTTGGTGACCCTGGGGATGGCGGCCAAGAAAGCCGGCCTGGAGCCTTACCCGCTGATGGCCCGGCTGGAGGGGAAGCAGCTGATCAGCGCTTCAGACAAGCCAAAGCCGGCCTCGCAGCCTGGAGAGGATGGCGTCTTGGGCAAGGGGATAAAGCGAGGTGAGATGGCCACTATGGATACGCTGGTAGGGGGCCTTTTGGAGGCCTATCCGGAGACAAAGAAGGTGATGGAGGCCCACTATGGCGCGGCATGCTTCACCTGCCCCGGACAGAATACCGAAACCATAGAGCAGACCGCCTCCATCCACGGGACATCGCCGCAGAATATCCTCGACGAGATCAACGGAATAATAAAGGAGGCTATAAAGTAGGCGTGCCCTGCTGGGCGCAAGGGAGGGCTATTTCCTGGCCACGTCCCATTTCTTGTCGTACATGGTCACAAGATTGCGCCCCATCTCCTTGGAGCGGTATAGCGACTTGTCCGCCTTTTCGATGATGTCTATTGAGTCGAGCGAATCCTCCGGATAGGTGGCCACCCCCACGCTTACGCTGATCTTACCCAGGGGTTGGCGATCCGCACCGGGGAAAAAGGTCTCCTCCACCTCCTTGCGGATACGTTTGGCCACCATCTCCGCCTTCTCGCGGGGAGTCTCCGTGAGGATCAGGGCGAACTCTTCACCGCCCCATCTGGCCACGATATCCGTGTCCCTGGCGGAGCGTTTCAGGATGTCGGCCAGGGTGGTGAGTATGACGTTTCCCTGGACATGGCCGAAGGTGTCGTTGAAGTTTTTGAAGTGGTCCACATCCACCATCAGAACGGCCATGGTGGAGCTGTATCTCTGGCACCGGCGGACTTCCTTGTCCAGCGCCCTGGTGAAGAACCGATGGTTGTATAGCTTGGTCAGGCCGTCGGTGACAGCCATCAGCTCCGCCCTTTCCAGAAGCAACGCCTTGTCTATGGCGGCGGCGGCCTGCAACGCCAACAGGCTCAGGATGTTTATCTCTCTCGGAGTAAACTTGCGAGTCCTGAAGTCGTCCACATAGAGGATTCCCACGATCTTCCCCGTCACCTTCAGAGGCGTGGCGATGAGGGAGCGTACTCCGATATCCTTGAGTGGCCGAGTTTCAAATTCGGTCACAGCTTCGATATCCTCTATTACCGTCGGATGGTTATTGGAGAGGATATGGCCAGTGAGCCCGCCGGGACGAAGCCTCCATTCAAAACCTATCGGCAGTGCGTCCTCCTGAAAGCCGAGGCTGGCCCTTATCGTCATGGCGCTCTCCTCCTCGGTGTAGAGGGCCAGAGTCCCGGCGCTCATATCGAGAATGTTCAGGGCGGACTCCATGATCAGGTCCAGCGTCTGGCGGGTGTTGGCTGCGGATGCCAGCATGACTCCGGCGCTGTAGAGCACCTGTTGCTCGGTCAGATTGCGAGCCGTTTCCCGCTCCCGGGTTTTACTCTCCTCCAAAAGCCTCCACAGCAGCCATGTCCCCAGGGGGGGGAGCAGTTGGGCTTTCGATTTCTTGTCGTTTTCCAGATATTTCTCCACATCGGGGCTCCCGGAGACATCGATGAGAATCTCGATATCCGGCGCCTCGGCCAGGTCCCTGAAATCCTTATACAGCTCTATGCCGAGCTTTTTCGCTTCGACGATAGCGGGTCTGTTTTCGGAGCGGTGGGCGATCCCAGCGATCTTGGTCTCAGGGTTGTCCTTGAGGATTTCCATAAGAAAGCTGGCGCCTTCACCGGCGCCGATGATGCCCACACTCACCTTACCCTTCATTCCGACTCCACTAAT
>Ga0224496_10000166_pt1 | contig 48197 bp, 49 predicted proteins | sample SF_Jul11_sed_USG_2_FD_168127 | JGI IMG/M metagenome (GOLD analysis project Ga0224496, IMG submission 168127) | Sediment microbial communities from San Francisco Bay, California, United States - SF_Jul11_sed_USGS_8_1 | ecosystem: Environmental > Aquatic > Marine > Sediment | place: USA...
GACCAATTGGGGGCCGATTCCACCGCCAGATAGTGCCATTGTGCAAACGCAGATGTCTAACTTCATTTATATCTGCCTGATAATGCACAGGCAGCAAAATGGGATAGTGTTCCAGATTTTCCTGGAAACACTCAAACATTGAATCACGAATATAATCTGTACCAAAGCTGACACGTCGGACCGGACCCGATGCAGCACCGCCATAACCACCCGTTGGCACTGCCTGCTCAAAAACTGGAATGCGTGTTTCCTGCCATAAACGCTTACCAAATAAGCAAGGTGAATTAGCACTAATGGCGACCATAGCTGCAGACAATAAAATTGATGCATTATAATAACGTGCCGCAACGTCCTGCGGAATCTGTATATGAATTTGCAAAGATGTCGCAGCGGCTTCCAGCATAACGTCTTTATGTGTCACCTGTAGGTGCTCTTCACCATTGATATTCAACTCAATTTCAACACCGTCGCGCTGCCTTAAAATTTGCTCATTAAGTGCTTTATAACGAGCTAACAGTGAAATATTGTTGAGTGTAAGGTCACTATCATGCAGAGTTGGCAGGATACCAATACCGAGAATATGACTATCGAGTGATTTCGCAGTGCTTGAGCACTGCTGCCATAGCTGACCTAACTTATGCTCAAATATTGATAAAACATTATTAGATAATTTCTCAGGCTCAACATTAAGTTCAATATTAAACTTGGCTAGCTCAGGGCTAAGTAGGTTGTTATTTGAGCGAACAAGAAACTCTTCGTTAATTGCAACCGGACTACCCTGTTGATTAATTAACCATGCTTCCAGCTCATAACCTGCCATTAATTCAGATGATGCAAACAGATGATTATCAAACCAGCTTTTTACCAACGCAGTTTCTTCTTTAAGCATAGAAACGAATTGTTGATAATCTGATTTATTGAAACGGCTATATGATATTTCTTCGCCCATAATATCTACCAGTGCAAATCAGTTTAAATACAGCGGCTAATATAAAAAAACAACAACGAGTCTACACCATGTTTGACTATAGCAATCTAATGAAAACAATTATATAAACTCCCTGTAAGGTGAAATCTTAACACCTATGACTTTAACTGTTTCAATCACGATAACATATAAATCAATTCATTAAATCCAGCTCAGCGTCCTATACCGATTATTTCTAATATTATTCATGAATACATTTCTGATATGAATAGAAATAACGCTTTAAGCCGATTATTGTACTGACTGCTTGTTGACCCAGATCAATCCTATTAAATCATTTTTCTATTAAATAACCAATTTCCATATTTAATGCAATCTATCTATTTGCATTACCCAATTCAAATATTGTTTTCACTGCAAATGCTCAAAGGAGATCAAGATCACCATGCCTATACAAACTGAAACCAGTATAGCCAGTCAGGAGTATCAAATTAGTTATGCTGAACTGATGGATCTATCACCACATAGCGCATTGCTCAATTTCCATGTACGCCATGATCAGCGCATTGAACATATTACAGCCCGGTCGAAACAGAGCAAAGCCTGTTTTAAGGGGTGCGCCTATTGCTGCTTTTTCAAAGTAATCGCTGATGCCGTTGAAATTTTTGCCATGGTTGATTATGTAAAAGAAAATATTGATCCACAACAGCTTGATCAAATCATAGTTTCAGCAAAATACAATATTGAGGAGGCCAGAAATCTCAGCCACGAAGAGCAATCTACAATCAACCAACAATGTCCGCTTCTGATCGACAATACCTGCGTGATCTATCCTGTCAGATCTATTAAATGTAGAAATTTTCACGCCACTGATGTAAGCACCTGTCACGCCTCTTACAACAACCCCAAAGACCTGACCATTCTTAACAACAATATACCTGAAGTTTATATTGCCGCTATGGGTAGCGGCGATGGCTTTATGGCCGCACTTCATAACCACGGCTATGATGATCGAACCTATGATCATAATGCAGCATTTATAGAGGCATTAGAAAACACGGACTGCAAGCAACGATATGATGCTGGCAGACGCGCATTCAAAACAGCGAAATATGATAATGATTAAAAATATCGTAATATCTTCATCAGTAAAATTACCGAGTTGGCTGAGAAATTATTTAGCTGCTGCCGTCTAGTTTTCGCTTCTTGTTCGCTGGCGATAAGTTGCCGATTGATGATTTTCTACTACATCAGTAACAGCTATTACAATCTCACCCACTTCTTTTGTTGATATTGCGTCCATAACCCGCCCTAATAAAAAGCCGTATGTAAAATTAAAAAAGCCTCTTTTAAGGAAGAGGCTTTTTTAAATTAAAGAATAATAAAAAACTTAATACTCTCTCAACAATAATGATTTACCAGTCATTGATGGCGCTTGCTGTAAACCCATTAACTGCAACACTGTTGGTGCAATTGAACTCAATGATGAGCCCGGTCTTAAATGCCAGTTTACCTGATCGATAATCAAGCATGGCACAGGATACAAAGTATGCTGCGTATGTGGTTCCTGCGTGACTGGATCAACCATCTCATCACAATTACCATGATCAGCAGTGAGCACTACAGAATATTCAGCTTTAACTGCCGCATCTAGTACACGACCCACTTCTCTATCCAGTGCTTCAACTGCTTCAATGACGGCATCACGTACGGCGGTGTGACCGACCATATCACCGTTAGCGAAATTAACCAGAATAAAACTGTGCTCACGTTTTTCTAAAGCATCGATGATAGTATCTGCAACTTCAGCCGCACTCATTTCCGGCTTTTTATCATAAGTGGGGACGTCGGGTGAATTAATCATGATGTGATCTTCACCTGCGAAAGGTTGTTTTTTCCCGCCATTGAAAAAATAAGTGACGTGTGCGTATTTTTCAGTCTCTGCACAATGCAACTGTTTAAAACCAGCACGACTAACCACAGAAGCAAGAGTGGCCTGCGGCCGTTCCGGCGCATAACCTATAGGTAATAAGAATGCGGGGTCATACTCTGTCAAGCAGGTTACGGTTGCACCAACATAACCGCCGATGTTAAATGCATTAAAATCATGCTGGCTGAGCGCTGCTGCTAGCTGACGTGGGCGATCATTGCGGAAATTGAAGAAAATAACGCTATCACCTGACTCTACCAACTCAGCATTAGCCAATACCGTTGGTTTAATGAACTCGTCTGTTTCATCGTGGGCGTAAGCAGCTTCAATCGCATATCGTGCAGTTTCTGCCTGTAAGCCTTCACCCTGCACCATGGCTTTCCAGGCCTGCTCGGTACGGTCCCAACGATTATCTCTATCCATTGCATAATAACGACCGGAAACGGTAGCGATACTTCCACCGGCATCTTCCAATATACATTCCAGCTCATTGAGGTAAACCAGAGCAGACATCTGTGCAGTATCGCGACCATCAGTAATCATATGCACCACCGGTTTCGCTTTACGCTCCATGCACATTTTGATCAATGCCATCAAATGGCCAATATGGCTGTGCACGCCACCATCAGAAACCAGGCCCACTAAATGTACAGGGCGGTCACGACTATTGGCATCATCAATTGCAGCTACCAGAGCCGCATTGGAAAAAAACTCTCCGCTTTCGATTTCGTCATTGATACGTACCAAATCCTGGCGCATGACGGCACCACACCCCAAAGTCATATGACCTACTTCAGAATTACCCATCTGACCATCAGGCAACCCCACGGCTTCGCCACAAGCATCGAGCGTGGTGTGCGGGTTTTTAGAGAAATACTCATCCAGTCTTGGTGTATTGGCTTCCTGAACCGCGTTATTGATCCGGCTTGGGTTTACCCCAACACCATCAAGAATGATCAGTAGTGTCGGCCTGCGGGGGACTATTCTTGTTTCGGCCACTATATTTTTTCCTGCTTTTTTATGTCGTTTTTCATTGCGTCGAATTTTACACTATCGCGCTGTTCACATGAAGACACTGTTCAGGATTTATCATGACTACGGTCGCTTTCAGCCTCTCTACGCTCCATTTCATCGAACATCTTGTCCACTTCTTCTTCGCTTTTGAAACCCGACTCTTCAACAATTTCATAATCGTTCTCTGCCGCATCGGCTTCTGTACGTGCAATTCTCTCCTTGAGAAAAATTCGAGCCATGATCAAACCTGCCTCAAACAGAAATAACATAGGTAAAGCCAATAGTGTTTGCGAGATTACATCTGGAGGCGTGATTAACATGCCAATAACAAAAGCACCGACGATAATATATGGGCGCTTTTCAGCCAGACGCCTGGGTGTAGTGGCACCCGCTGCAATCAGCAGAAATGTGGCTACTGGAATTTCAAATGCCAACCCAAAGGCAAAAAAGATAGCAATGACAAAATCCAGATACTGACCGATATCCGTCATTACTTCGACACCCTTGGGCGTAACCCCAAGAAAGAAATTGAACAATATAGGCAGGATAATAAAATGCGCGAAAGCGATGCCACAATAAAACAGCAAGACGCTGGAAGTAAGCAAAGGCACCGCCAGGCGTTTTTCGTGTTTGTATAGCCCAGGCGCAACAAAAGCCCATAACTGATGCAGCGTATGAGGAATAGTTAACAGCACTGATAATAACAAGGCTAATTTGAGCGGCACCAGAAATGGTGAGGTCACACCAGTCGCAATCATTGAAGTACCTTCAGGCATCTGTGCCAGCAACGGTTCGGCGGCAAAACTGAAAATATCTTCTGAAAAAGTAAATAAAATCAGAAAGGCAACCAGAATAACCAGCACAATCCACATCAAGCGGTCACGCAACTCGGCCAGATGCTCCATCAAACCCTGTTCAGGTGAATTACTATCTTCTGTCTTCTGGTCTTCCACTTACATCAATACCTTAAAGTTTGGAGCGTGCGTACTCAGCTGTAACCATAATATGTTTTATCAATATTGATCGGGCATTGAAGTTCAATGAACTAGAAAGGCTCTATTCAGGATTCTTTTTCTCACTAATACTTTTTTCTTCAGCAACAGGTGTTTCTTCCTTAATGTTATGCGTTATCTCATGGGAACCCAGTAGGTCATCAGCACTCATTCTGGCGGACTGACTGACTTTCTGCTGCAATTCATTAAGCTGAATTTCCTGATTACGAATCACTCGTTTGAACTCGGACACATCAAATTCCTGTTCAACCTCACTTTTAACGCCTTCGATATATCGACGACCTTTACCTACCCACAAACCCAAAGTGCGTGCTGCGCCGGGCAGACGTTCCGGTCCAATTACGACCAGCGCCAAAATCAGAATTAGAAGTATTTCCCAAAAACCAACTTCAAACATAATATTTTTTGCCTGGGTCTGGGCCCAGACCCAGGAAAATTAGACTTGGAATAATTAAACTTTATCCTTGTTTTTGGTTTCTACTTCAGCATCAACAACCTTGTTATCATTTTCTTCAATCTGATTATTCGCGCTATCGTTGCCTTCTTTGACGGCTGATTTAAAGCCTTTTACAGCCGAACCAATATCACCACCCAGATTACGCAATTTTTTTGTACCAAATAATAAAATGACGATGCCTAGAACGATCAATAATTGCCAAATACTTATGCCCATTTCTTTATCTCTCTCGTCTTATAGTTATAAATTTAACGTGAAGCTTTTTCTTCCAGCCCTGAAACACCAAAACGCCTTGCTAGCTCCTGTAAAACATCATCTGGCTTCAAACCTTCGTGCGCCAGTAGCACCATCGAATGAAACCAGAGATCCGCAATTTCATAAATCAGTTTCTCCTTATCACCATCCTTTGCAGCCATCACTGTCTCGGTAGCTTCTTCTCCAATTTTTTTAAGTATAGCATCCAATCCTTTATGATAGAGACTGGCCACATACGACGAATCAGCTTCTGCCGATTTGCGCTGCTCAAGAATTTCTGCCAGCTGCTGGAGGATTGCATCACTCATCATTATTTACCGTAAATCTCTTTTGGATCTTTGATCACGCCTTCAACTTCGACCCATTTTTCACCCTGTAGTTGCCGATAAAAACAGCTTTCGCGACCAGTATGGCATGCAATTCCACCGTTTTGCTTCACTTTTAGCAAAATCACATCCTCATCACAGTCAAAATACATCTCGATAACCTGTTGCACATGGCCGGATTCTTCGCCCTTATGCCACAATTTTCTTCGAGAACGCGACCAGTACACGGCCTGTTTCTTTTCATCGGTGAGCTTGAGCGATTCACGGCTCATCCACGCAAACATCAGCACCTTACCCGATGCTGCATCCTGAGTAATGACAGGGATCAAGCCGTCATCATTAAATCGTATTTCATCTAGCCATGCTTCTGACATTCCGATTACGCCTGTTACAGACGTACCTCAATACCGTGCTCGGCCATTTTTTGCTTGGCTTCACCCACCGTATGCTCAGCAAAATGAAAAATACTCGCGGCCAGTACCGCATCGGCCTTGCCTTTCAGTATGCCATCGGCCAGATGGTCCAGATTACCGACACCACCCGATGCAATAACCGGTACAGGTACAGCCTCGGCAATTGCGCTGGTTAATTCCAGATCAAAACCGATTTTGGTGCCATCTCTATCCATACTAGTCACTAAAATTTCGCCGGCACCATAATCCGCCATTTTTTTTGCCCACTCAACGGCGTCCAGGCCGGTTTCTTTACGGCCACCATGGGTAAATATTTCCCAGCGATCAGGCTCACCTTCAGCACTGACTTTCTTGGCATCAATAGCCACCACAATACATTGTGAGCCGACACGATCCGAGGCTTCTTTTACAAATTCAGGATTAAATACAGCGGCGGTATTTATGGCAACTTTATCTGCACCGGCATTTAGCATACGCTGCACGTCTGCAACAGAGCGGATACCTCCGCCAACCGTTAATGGGATAAAGACTTCATTGGCGACACGTTCTACCACATGAACGATGGTTTCGCGATCATCAGAGCTAGCGGTAATATCCAGAAAAGTAATTTCATCCGCCCCTTCCTGATCGTAACGTCGGGCAACCTCAACCGGGTCACCGGCATCACGGATATCAACAAATTTAACGCCCTTAACAACACGGCCGTCTCTAACGTCGAGGCAGGGAATAATTCTTTTAGCAAGCGACATGATGATATTACGACTGCGCGTCTAACCAGGCCTGACATTCTTCCAGATCAATCGTACCTTCATAAATGGCACGGCCTGTAATCGCACCAATAATACCTTCGTCTTCAACGGCACTCAACGCCTTGATGTCGTCCATATTAGTGATACCACCGGATGCAATCACAGGTATGCGTATCGCCTGGGCCAGTTTCACTGTAGCTTCAATATTCACACCCTGCATCATACCGTCTCGTGAAATATCCGTATAAATAATGGCAGCCACACCATCTTCTTCAAAACGCTGCGCCATATCAATGGCATCATGCCTGGATAATTTCGACCAGCCATCCACCGCGACTTTGCCATCTTTAGCATCCAGACCAACGATAATATGAGTTGGAAATTCTGCACAGACCTCACTAACAAAGTGTGGATCTTTTACTGCCTGCGTGCCGATAATGACATAACGTACACCTGCATCAAGGTAAGCTGCAATTGTGTCATCATCACGAATACCACCACCGACCTGAATATCGATATCCGGATAAGCACTGGCAATATCATGGATCACACTGGCATTTTTTGGCTTACCTGCAAAGGCACCATCCAGGTCAACAATGTGCAGGCGTTTGGTGCCCGCCTTCACCCAACGTCCAGCCATAGCAACAGGGTCATCGGAAAAAATTGTGCTGTCTTCCATATTACCCTGACGCAAACGCACACACTTGCCATCTTTCAAATCAATCGCGGGGATCAATAACATAATTATTCAATACCTTTTTTAATTAATCTTATTTAAGTTAATTTATCTTGCCATTCCAGCGGGTGAAATTTTCGAGCAGCTGCAAACCGTCAGCCGCACTTTTTTCCGGATGGAATTGTGTTGCAAAAACATTATCCCGCGCAATAGCGGAGACAAAATTAATGCCGAAATCGGTAACACCGGCGGCAATGGATTTATCTTCCGGCGCAACATAATAACTGTGTACAAAATAAAAACGTCTGTCCTGCTCAACACCATCCCACATGGGATGAGACTGAGTCTGATGCACCTGGTTCCAGCCCATGTGCGGGATTTTCAGTAACTCGCTTTTTTGATCAATCTTATTTTCAGCAAAGGCGGTGCCAAAAAAACGCACCTCGCCCTTATACAGCCCCATACAATCGACGCCATTATTTTCTTTACTATGCGACAGCAATACCTGCATGCCCATGCAAATACCAAAAAACGGTTTCTCTCTGGCAGCTTTCAGCACGGGCTCAATCAGGCCACGCTGTTTTAATTCCAGCATGCAATCACGCGCTGCCCCCTGGCCGGGGAAGACAACATGATCGGCGGCGGCAATGTCAGCCGGATCAGACGTCACGATGACCTTCTGATCCGAACTGGCCACATGCTCCAGAGCTTTTGATACGGAACGGAGATTACCCATGCCGTAATCGACAACAGCGATCAACGACATCGGCTTTACAATGCTCCTTTGGTGCTCGGCATAACGCCTTTCATTCGAGGGTCTAATGTCAGCGCCATGCGCACAGCACGCCCAAAGGCCTTGAACACTGTTTCCGCAATGTGATGTGAATTGCTGCCACTGATGTTATCAATGTGCAAAGTCACGCCAGCATGATTGACAAAGCCCTGAAAAAACTCGTGCAACAAGTCAGTTTCAAAATCACCAATGCTGGCACGTGGGTAATCCACACGATGCTCAAGGCCGGGACGACCCGAGAAATCGATAACCACGCGCGACATAGCCTCATCCAGTGGCACATAAGCATGGCCGTAACGAACAATACCTTTTTTATCGCCGATTGCCTTGTTAATCGCCTGCCCCAGAGTGATGCCGATATCTTCAACGGTGTGATGCGCATCGATGTGCAGATCACCTTTGGCTTCAATAATCAGATCAATCAGGCCGTGGCGTGAGACCTGTTCGAGCATATGCTCAAGAAACGGGACGCCGGTCTCTAATTTGCACACGCCGGTACCATCAAGATTCACCTGCACCTTGATTTTGGTCTCCAGCGTATTACGCTCAACACTTGCCTGACGATCTGTCATTCATCTCTCCAATCGGACTATTTGTCCTGTTCTTTATATATGGCTACACCTGCAACCAGAAGGTCACAGGGCCATCATTGATTAGCTCAACCGCCATATCAGCACCGAACTGTCCAGTCTGAAGCTGCGGAATCTGCCAGCTCATTATATCAACAACTGCCGCAAATAAATCAGCCCCCTGCTCAGGTGATGCTGCTGACGAAAAACTGGGGCGTTTGCCCTTATTCGTGTCTGCCGCCAGCGTGAATTGCGGCACCAATAACACTTCTCCAGCAATATCTAGCACACTCAGGTTCATCTTACCGTCATCATCAGAAAATACACGGTATTCCAGTATTTTTTTTACTAGTCGCTCTGCCTGTTCGCGGCTATCGTTTTTCTCCACACCCAATAAAACCATCAGGCCCGGACCAATTTTTGCGATCTGCTCTCCATCAACAGCCACCGAAGCACTTGTCACACGCTGCAGTAAGCCAATCATATGCCTTTTCCCATTTTAGCCTGCAGCAAAACTCTTCTGTGTAGGAATAATCCTACACCATATAACCCAATCCACTGATAGCATAAATTTGCGCGTTTACACATAATTCCACACAAGGACAAAGGGAAAGGGTCAAAAAAGGACATAGGGAAATAACGTAGCATATGTTTAGATCAAGGATATGGATAAAGGACTAATTTAGATATAAAGGAATAACCTCAAGGAATATAACGGACCGCTACAGCGCGAGACTCAACCACCAATCAGGGAAGGTCACAGACCCCGGTTTTACCGGGGTCTTTTTTTGCGCTATCACCATCACAATCCTGCAAAATCAAACAACTCAGTATCCGCCAAATGCGAAGGTTTAACATTAGCCAGGCTGCGCATAATAATATCGCTTCTTCCCGGATATTCAGTCTCCCAGTCCCGGACCATCGATTTGATCACTTTGCGTTGCATATTTTCCTGCGACCCACATAGATTACAGGGGATAATCGGAAACTCTCGTAGACCAGCATAAGTTTCAATATCGCTTTCTTTACACAAAGCCATCGGCCGAATAACCATATGTTTTCTGTCATCACTCAGTAATTTGGGCGGCATCGACTTGAGCTGGCCATTAAAAAACATATTCAGAAAAAGCGTTTCTACCATGTCATCGCGATGATGTCCCAATGCAATTTTGCTGGCACCAATCTCATCCGCAAAATTATACAAAATGCCGCGCCTCAATCTTGAACATAAACCACAGGTAGTTTTTCCTTCAGGTATTTTCTCTTTAACAATACTATACGTGTCCTGCTCTACAATATGGAATTCAACACCCAGGTCACGTAAATAATCAGGAAGAATATTTTCAGGAAACCCTGGTTGTTTCTGATCGAGATTAACAGCAACTAGCTCAAAATTAACCGGGGCTTTTTTCTGCAGCTCAAGCAATATATCAAGCATTGTATAACTGTCCTTGCCACCGGACATGCAAACCATGATGCGGTCACCCTGCTCGATCATTCCGTATTGAATAATGGCCTCACCGACATTGTGTCGTAAACGTTTTTGCAGACGCTTGATATCACCCGCCATAACTGGCAGCTCTACATTAATAATCGTTTCATTGCTCATGATTTCAGTCATACAGTGATCCTTCACCCGGTGGTCGTGTTTGAAATAAACGAAAAGACCAGAAATATTGCGAAGGACACGCCGCGATTGTTTTTTCTATAGCCTGATTCATAGCAAGCACATCATTGATATCATCGCCGGTAAAATTTACTATTGGTGATAACAAAGTAGTTTTATACTTTTTTTCACGCTTGTCATAACAACAGATGCAAGGTAACACTGTTGCGTCACAGGATTTAGCCAGACGCCCTAATACAGGGATGGTTGCTTTTTGCACACCAAACAAAGGTACAAAAATAGAACGCTCACTGCCTAAATCTTCATCAGCCAAATAGACTAATGGATCTCCCATCCTGGTAGCCCGTATAATTGGGCGCAGACCATCTTCTCGAGGAAAAATCGTGCCACCATAACGTACTCGTCTATTAGCTATCAACCAGTCGAAAACTGGATTACGCATTGACTTATAAGGACCATTAGCACCATAGCGCATAGAAATTGAAGCAATAGCAACATCCAGACCGACGCTATGAGACAATAAAACGATGATGTTACGGTTTTGTTTACGATAATACTCGATTTGCTCAAAGCCTTCAGTCAATATCATCCGGCGTAACATAAAAGCAGGATAGAACCACAATCTTGCGTAATACAACATCGCGCGAACATACTCAACAAAATGAGTTCGCAACATTACATCGATTTCAGCTTCATTTTTATTTGGATAACATAGCTTTAAATTCACTCTGGCAATATGGTAACGCTTTTTATTTTTGGCGGCGCCATAAATACCCAGGACATGACTTAACATCGATGTTACTGGTGCTGGCAGCCATGCAATAAAAAACATGACTATGACGCCCAACCATGTGAACCAATTGCGCGGATGTAATAAAGATAAACGAAAAGCCGGAATATGACTAATGACAGAATGGCTAGCCATCAAACTACTTCCGCCAAAATGCAGGCATAAATAAAACCAGCAAAGTGAAAACTTCAAGGCGACCTAGCAACATAGAAAAACACAACACCCACTTATCAAAAATACCGAGACTGGCATAATTTGCGCTAACTTCACCGAGTCCCGGACCAAGATTATTAATTGTTGCAGCCACTGCGGAAAAAGCGGTGACCTGATCGTTACCGGTTAGCATCAATAACAACATCATCACCACAAAAATAGCCACATAGGCTGCGAAGAAACCCCAAACAGCATTAATCACCCGATCAGAAACAGGATGTCGACCCAACTTAACAACGACCTGAGCATTGGGATGAATCAAACGCATCATTTCCCGCTGCCCCTGTTTAATCAATAACAACACACGTATAACTTTCATACCGCCACCGGTTGAACCAGCGCAACCACCAATAAAACTGGCGAACAAAAGCATCACAGGCACAAACACTGGCCATAGTGAAAATTCACTCAACGTAAAACCCGTCGTGGTCGCAATTGAAATCGCATGAAAAACACCCTGACGTACAGCCTGGCCAAATTCAGGAATGACCGAGTTTATGTATAGATACAACACACTCAATATTGAAATAATCAATAGGCCCATTGCGTACATTTTAAATTCCGCATCATGCAAATAATGCATCAAATTAAAATGACGCATGGCCGCAAAATGTAACGCAAAATTAATTCCGCCCAGAAACATAAAAATAATGGCTACAAACTCCACCCAGGAACTATCATAATAACCAAGGCTGGCATCATGCGTTGAAAAACCACCAATTGAAACTGTGGAAAAACTATGCCCTATTGCATCAAAAGCTGACATCCCTGCCAGCCAGAAACCGGTAAAGCAGGCCAAAGTTAAACCCAGATAGATATACCAGAGCGCTTTGGCGGTTTCAGCAATACGAGGGGTTAATTTATTATCTTTTACAGGACCCGGTGTTTCCGCACGATACAATTGCATACCACCAATCCCCAGCATCGGCATGATAGCTACAGCCAACACGATGATACCCATACCTCCTAACCATTGCAGCTCCTGCCTGTAAAAAAGAACACTATGTGGCAAGGCATCCAGCCCCGATAAAACCGTAGCGCCCGTGGTGGTCAAACCGGACATGGATTCAAACACGGCATCAGTGAAGCTAATTGCTAGTTGCTCATAGAGTATTAATGGCAATGCACCAGCAATACCCAGCACCAACCAGAATAAAACCACAACCATAAAACCATCACGTAACCTTAGATCTCCGCGTTGTTTTCTAACCGGCAGAAAAAGTAACAGGCCAGCAACTAATAACAACAAAAAACTAAAGTAGAAAGCCCGTCCTGCATCTTCCTGATAAAGCACGTCGATAATAATGGGTGGCAATAATGTTGTGCTAAACAACATCAGCAACAGACCAATAATGCGTTGAATTACAGCAGTATGCATAATGTCCGCTTATATAAAGGTAATGCCAACCTGAAAGAGTTTTTCAACTTCGTGGATTTTTTTCTTATTCAACAAAAACAGAATAAGGTGGTCTTCAGATTCAATCATAATGTCATGGTGAGCCATCAATACTTCATCACCACGAACAATCGCACCAATGGTCGTCCCTTCAGGCAACTCAATTTGATCGATACGTCGACCGACCACTTTTGAAGTTTTACTGTCCCCATGTGCAACCGCCTCAATCGCCTCGGCGGCACCACGACGCAAAGCATGTACTGCGACCACGTCACCACGACGCACATGCGTCAACAAAGCACCGATAGTGACCTGCTGAGGAGAAATGGCCACATCAATTGATTCCTGATTTTCTATCAAATCAACATAGGCTGGACGATTAATCAAAGACATGACTTTTCTCGCGCCCAGCTCTTTAGCCAGCATAGCAGAAAGAATATTAGCTTCGTCATCATTGGTTAATGAACAGAATACATCCATCTGATCTATATTTTCTTCCAGCAATAAATCCTTATCCGCCGAGTCACCCAGCAATACGATGGCTGAATTTAATTCACGACTTAATAATTGCGCTCGATTTTTACTGTGTTCCAATAATTTAACCTGATATTTTCCTTCCAGTGCCTGCGCCAGGCGCATACCGATATTGCCACCGCCTGCCAGCATAATTCTTCTGAATGGACTTTCCTGTTTGCGCAATTCGGACATGACTGCGCGAATATCTTTGCGCGCAGCAATAAAAAATACTTCATCATCAGCTTCAATCACACGATCGCCTTTAGGCACAATGCCATGACCGCGCCGATAAATTGCCGCTACTCGCGTATCAGTGCCGGGCATGTGCTCACGTAACGTGCTAATTGCATGACCCACCAGTGGTCCGCCGTAATAAGCTTTAACACCAACTAACTGTACCTTACCTTCTGCAAAATCCAGCACCTGCAAAGCACCAGGATATTCAATCAAGCGATGGACATAACTGGAAATAATCTGCTCTGGGCTAATCAAAACATCTACCGGCACAGCACCATTACCAAATAATTCGTCATGTCGTAAATAGGACGCTGATCGAACACGCGCAATTTTTGTAGGAGTGTGAAATAAAGTGTGAGCAACCTGACAGGCAACCATATTGGTCTCATCGCTATTAGTCACAGCGATCAACATATCAGCATCCTGAATACCGGCTTTCTCCAGCACTCTTGGATTCGACGCATGACCGCAAACCGTCTGAATATCCAGACGATCACGCAAATCATCCAGCAACTCAGCTTTTGAATCCACCAGAGTAATATCGTTGAATTCGGAGGCCAGATTAGCGGCGACTGACGAACCCACCTGCCCCGCTCCTAATATCAGAATCTTCATGACTTTTTATACGCAAAAAACCGAATTAATTAATTGACCGACTTGATTTCAAGCTCTTGAAGGCGGGAAGTTTACGCCCTTCCATACAGAAATACAGCCTATTCAATTTCGGACTTACTCAAACAGCAAAAGTAAAAACCATCCGTATCATAATCACCCGGTAATAACTGGCGCCCGTACTGACATGCAAGCCCCCACTGCTCATCCACCTCATCATCAATTAATCTCAATTCAAACGCATCTTTTTGCATTGCTAATAATTTGCTGACCTGAGCTTCATTTTCCTGACACAACACCGAACAAGTGACATACAAAAGCTTGCCTCCAGGAGCCAGCATTTGCCATGCCTGTTGCAGAATTTTCTGCTGAACCTCTGCCAGCGAATTGATATCTTCTTCACGACGGAGTGTTTTAATATCCGGGTGACGACGTATCACACCGGTGGAGGAACAGGGCGCATCGACCATAATGCGGTCGAATAATTTGCCATCCCACCACGAGGCATCACTGGCATCGGCAACGATCAGCTCGGCTTTCAAATTCAAACGTTGCAGATTTTCTCTGACCCGTGTCATCCGGCTTTCTTCCAGCTCGACCGCCACCATGATTTCTAAATCAGGTTCAAGCTCAAGCACATGACAGGTCTTGCCACCGGGCGCGGCGCATAAATCCAGCACGCGCTGGCCTTTATGCGCATCCAGCAAATGAGCGGCTAGCTGTGCGCCAGCATCCTGAACCGAAACCTGACCCTGAGTAAAACCCGGTAAGGAGATCACATCCACGCCCTGCTCCAGCTTTAAAGCCTGTTGTGCATAAGGATGCGGCGATGATGACAGCCCCTGCTCCTGCAATAAGGCTTTATAAGCTTCGGTGGAATTTTGCATCGCATTCACCCGCAACCACAATGGTGGACGCTGGTTATTGGCCTGCAGAATTTTTTGCCAGTGTTCCGGCCAGTCTTTTTTTAATAATGAGATCAGCCAGTAGGGGTGTGAATAATAAGCTTCCTGATTGGCTTCCATTTTTATCAGACAGGCCTGCTGGTCACGAATAAACGAACGCAACACGCCGTTGATCATGCCTTTGGCCCACTGCTTGCCCAGACTTTTGCTGGCGCTGACGGCTTCATTGACTACGGCGTAATCGGGTGTACTCAACTCGACCAGCTCATACAAAGCCATCAATAACAGCAACTTTAAATCCTGTTCTTTATTACGTAACGGCTTTTCTAAAAACTGATTGAGTAAAAAATCCAGCTTCCAGTACCAGCGTAGCACACCGTTAACTAGCTCCATCGCCAGTGCGCGCTCACGGCCTTCCAGCTCATCGGCGGCTGATTTTGCCACCACTAGCGAACGCCCCTGCACCAGCACCTGCTGCAATATATTCAGCGCAACCTGTCGGGCCGAAACCGGTTTCGGCTTATTTTTAGATTTGCCGGCGATAATGCTTACTCCGCACCCAGCACTTGACCATCGAGATGATGCGCGTTGGCAAAATCAGCTGCCGCCATCACTTTCTTGCCAGATGGCTGCACCTGCAGCAAGCGCATCACACCTTTACCGGTGGCAACCTCAATACCTGCACGGCCACAGCTCAATACGGTACCGGCAAGCGCTGTTGAAGTTATATTCAGCACTTCCGACTGCCAGATCCGCAACACCTCGCGCTGGTTTTTTTTCTGCCAGTGGGTAAACGCCACCGGCCATGAATTATAAGCACGCACACAGCGATCAATTTGCAGTGCCGGCAATGACCAGTCGATCATCGCTTCCTGCTTGCTCAGTTTGCTGGCATAGGTCGCGAGCGCATCATCCTGTTTCTGCGCTGTGATTTTCCCTTCGATGAAATCAGGCAACATTGCCATTAAAATTTCTGCGCCCATGGCCATTAAACGATCATGCAAACTGGAGCCGGTTTCATCAGGGCGAATACTGCATTCCACTGATGCCAGCATATCGCCGGTATCCAGCCCCTTGTCCATCTGCATGATGGTAATACCGGTTTTGTCATCATCCGCCAGAATTGCACGCTGGATTGGCGCCGCACCTCGCCACCGCGGCAACAATGAAGCATGCACATTGATGCAGCCCAGACGTGGAATATCCAGCACCGCCTGCGGCAGCAGTAAACCATAAGCGGTCACGATCATTAAGTCCGGCTTTAGTTCACGTAAAACAGTTTGATCACTTTCGGACTTGAGTGTTTCCGGTTGCAGCACAGGAATACCGTGCTCGAGCGCCTTCTGCTTGACCGGCGATGCGCGCAATTCACAGCCACGACCGGCGGGGCGATCTGGCTGGGTATAGACGGTAACAACGTTGTAGCCCGCCTCGATCAATGCCGTCAATGGCGCCACCGCGAAATCCGGTGTTCCGGCATAAATAATTCGAATGGATTTAGACACGCTTATCTCTCTTTATAATCACAGCCGGATGCTGGCCGGACATTCATCGATCCTGCCCAACTTTAAACATTGACGCCTAAACGACGACTCTTCTCAATTTTTTTTCTGAGCCGCTGCTGCTTGAGCGGGGACAGATAATCAACAAACAGATTGCCCTGAAGATGATCGATCTCGTGCTGGATGCAAACCGCCAGCAAGCCGTCTGCCTTCAAAGTAAACTCTTTGCCGTCACGATTCAGCGCCCTCACCGTAACACGCTCGGCCCGCCGAACTTTGTCGTAAATATCCGGCACAGACAAACAACCCTCCTCAGACTCTTCTTCTCCGTCGCTCTCTATAATCTGTGGATTAATCAAACATAACGGCTGATCCTTTTCTACGCTTATATCAATCACAACCACCTGCTGATGTACATTCACCTGCGTCGCTGCCAGGCCTATACCCGGCGCTTTGTACATAGTTTCAAACATATCGTCGACCAATCGACGAATCTGATCATCAACCTTTTCTACAGGCTTGGCCTTAGTGCGCAAACGATTATCCGGATAATGCAATATTTCAAGTTGTGCCATATTAATTTCTTCAGATAAGAGCTAGTTCTGGGATTTCTGCTAAAATTGTTGAAAACTTACTTAATAAATCGAAGTTTATCAGCTAAACTGTTGAAAACAACGGATAATTTCAGGGAAATACTGGGGTATAAAATAACAATGAACACACCCATCACCTTTACCAAATATCTAATTGTAACCTTTTTGCTGGTTTCAGGCGTATCCGCCTGTTCATCCCCGGCCAAACATGCACCTGATGTTTCTCAGGCGAATATCACCGCTCCTGTTGAGGCTGCCCGCCCGCAAGCCATTGAAAACCAAACAGATAACGACGAACAGAAAAATAGTTCTATTCGTATAAAAACAAGCCACCCACGCCAGTATACGGTGAAAAAGGGTGACACATTATGGGATATCTCAAGTCAGTTTCTAAGAGATCCCTGGTACTGGCCTGAGATCTGGCACAAAAATCGTCAAGTTGAAAACCCGCATCTGATTTACCCTGGTGATGTACTGACACTGATTTATGTTAATGGGCAACCACAAATCGAAGTCAATGGAACAACAACTCAACAAAAAGTAACGCACACAACAGCATCGGCTGACCAGCCTCCTCTACGCGTGGTCAAACTCAGCCCATCCATCCGCAAACAGGGACTGGATGCCAGTGTTATTACTATTCCGGGTGATGCGATACGACAGTTCCTGACAAAACCTCGCGTGGTCACCAAAGAAGAGCTGGAAAGTGCGCCTTATATTCTAGCTAGTGATGACAACCATTTAATTATGGGACAGGACAACACTATTTACATTCGTGGTGAACTGGACAAAGAACGCGTTCGTTTTACCGTATTCCGCCCGGGTGACGAATTAACTGATCCAGAAACAGATGAAGTTCTAGGTTATGAAGCCATCTATGCCGGTGAAGCTCATGTTAAAGAATATGGTGATCCTGCCATTGGCAACCTCACCAGCACCGAACGTGAAGTATTAATCGGTGACCGCCTGCTTCCTATAGACAAAAGCAAGATCAGCAACCTGTATTTCCCACACGCACCTGATCTTAATGTAAAAGGACAGATCATTTCTCTATTCGACGCTCTATTTGGTATTGCCAAGTATCAAGTTGCTATTATTAACAGAGGTAGCCGTGATGGCCTGGAAATCGGTCACTTACTGGAAACTCAATCATCCGGGGACATCGTCAAAGATAGCTTCAGCCTCAGAGAGCGAGGCAATATTCAGCTACCTGATAAACGCAGTGGCTTGATGATGATATTCCTTACCTTTGACAAAGTCAGTTACGGCTTAATTTTAGAATCGACTCTGGTTATCAATAATCACGACGTTGTTGTTACACCACAATAAACCAATTTATCTCAGGACACATAGTCAGGGATGAGCAGTGTCAGGGACTGGTTGGTTTTGCTGCATACCAATGGACTGGGGGTTGCTGGTTTTCATAAACTCCTGTGCGCGTTCAAACAACCTGAAAAAATTCTGGTCTCCAATGGCTCGAAAATATCTGGGCTTGGCTTCAGCCAGGAAGTCATTACTGCCATCAAACAACCTGACCTTGATGCAGTACAAGCTGACATTAAATGGCTTGAGTCCTCAGAAAATCATCACATCATTACCCTGTTTGATTCAAAATACCCGCTACAACTAAAAACCATCAGTCACCCGCCCCCTGTCCTGTTTGTACGTGGTGACCCTGATTACCTAAGTCAACCACAGCTAGCCATGGTAGGTAGTAGAAATCCTACGGCATCAGGCAAAAGAACTGCCAGTGATTTTGCCAAATACCTTTCCAATTCAGGTATTACCATCACCAGCGGCCTGGCCCATGGCATTGATGGCGCCAGCCATCAAGGCGCTCTGCAAGGCATTGCCGGCACAGTTGCACTAGTGGCTCACGGCCTGGATATTGTTTACCCCGCTGCCCACCGCGCCCTTGCTGAAGAAATTTCCAGACACGGCGCGGTGGTATCTGAAGTACCGATTGGTACCGAACCTCATCGCAGCCTGTTCCCACGCCGAAATCGAATCATCAGCGGTCTATCACTGGGCACACTGGTCGTTGAGGCCGCACTCAAAAGCGGCTCATTGATTACAGCAAAACATGCACTTGAACAAAGCCGAGAAGTCTTTGCCATTCCCGGCTCCATCCACAATCCATTATCTCGCGGCTGCCATCAATTAATACGACAGGGCGCCAAACTGGTAGAAACCGCTGAAGACATCATTGAAGAGCTATTACCTCATCTACCCACACAGATTACACCTACGGCAGAAACGCTAAATATTGAGAAAAATGAGCTTACACTTGACCCCGATCACCAAAAACTGCTCAAATGCCTCCAATATGAGGCCATTGCCATCGATGAACTGGTCGATCACAGTGGTTTTTCAGCGGCCGAAGTGGCTTCCATGCTGTTAATTATGGAGCTCGAAGGCCAGGTTGTGAATGAGGGCGGTAGATATACACGTGTAAAGTAACACCTCTCGCTATACCTCATCCCTATAACAAGTGGATAAAACTAGAATTATGCTGATCAAACAATCCGTCGTCGATGTACTGATGTTTCTCTTTGAAGAATATCTGGGTGACAACAATGAAGCTATGGACGAACGCAATAATATGCAAGTTCTTCTTGAAGAAGTGGGTTTTCAACATCAGGAAATCGATCAGGCCTTTAACTGGCTTGAAGATCTTGCTCTGTTACGCGAAGGCGGCGACTACATACCCGCGCAAACAGATAGCATCCGTATTTTTAGCGATGTTGAGAAAAATATACTTGATGATGAATCCATTGGCTTCCTGATGTTTCTGGAACAGTCTGATGTCCTCACACCAATTACGCGTGAACTGGTGCTCGACCGTATCATCGCACTTGATCTCTCACTGGATATAGAACAACTTAAATGGATTGTCATGATCGTACTTCACACTCATCCAGGCGAAGAAAATGCTTTTGCATGGATGGAAGGTTTAGTCTTCAATGATGTTGTTGACTATATTCAGTAATTCCCGCATTTTTAATTAACCCAACGTGTAGCACCCCGCATGAGCAAAAACCTTGTTATTGTTGAATCACCAGCAAAAGCAAAGACCATAGAAAAATATCTGGGCAAGGACTTTAAAGTTCTGGCTTCCTATGGTCACGTGCGCGATCTCATTCCTAAAGAAGGTGCGGTCGATACTGAGCATGATTTCGATATGAAATATCAGCTCATTGATCGCAATGAAAAACACGTCGATAAGATTATCCAGTCTTTAAAAAAAGCAGACAACCTCTATCTCGCAACCGACCTTGACCGCGAGGGGGAAGCCATTTCCTGGCACCTTTATGAGTTGCTTAAAGAAAAGGGCCTGCTTGAAAATGTTAATGTAGCTCGCGTGGCCTTTAACGAAGTCACCAAGCGCGCGATTAAAGAGGCGATCGCTTCACCCAGAGAATTATCTTTTAACCTGGTCAATGCTTATCTGGCCAGACGCGCGCTGGATTACCTGGTGGGCTTCAACCTGTCGCCACTATTGTGGAAAAAAGTACAACGTGGTTTATCGGCAGGCCGCGTGCAAAGTCCGGCACTACGTCTGATTGTTGAACGCGAAATAGAAATAGAAGAATTTGATCCTCAGGAATACTGGACCATCGAAGCCGATCTTGCCAAAGACAAACAGCAGTTTCTGGGCAAGCTGAATTTATATAAAAACGAAAAAATAAAACAGTTCAGCATCACCGACGAAAAATCAGCCACTGAAGCGCGCAGCACATTACTGGCTACCGCAAATGGCCAACTCTCCGTCGACAAGATTGAGAAGAAACAACGCAAACGAAATCCTTCTCCGCCATTTACTACTTCGACCCTACAACAGGAAGCGTCGCGCAAACTTAGATTCACTGCGCAACGCACTATGCGTACGGCGCAGAATTTATATGAAGGCATCAACATCGGCGGCGAGACAGTTGGTTTAATCACCTATATGCGTACTGACTCATTGTCGCTGGCCAGCGAAGCGATCGATGAAATTCGCAACCTGATCAATCAACGTTATGGCAAAGATAACCTGCCCGATGAAGCTCGCGTATTCAAAAACAAATCAAAAAATGCACAGGAAGCGCATGAAGCGATCCGCCCCACTTCGGTTAACCATACACCCGAAGACCTAAGGCAATATTTAAAACCCGATCAACTTGCACTCTATGAGTTGATCTGGAAACGCACCATGGCCTGCCAGATGATCCATGCCACACTGGATACGGTGAGCGTTGATTTAGGCTGCGGCCAGGGCAATGTCTTTCGCGCCAACGGCTCGACCATACGCCACCCCGGTTTCATGTCAGTCTACATGGAAGGCGCAGACGACAACAAATCTGATGACGACGAAGAAAAACTGTTGCCCGAACTCAAGGAAGGCGAGAAAGTCACGCTACTGGACATCAAAAGCGATCAGCACTTTACCGAACCACCACCGCGCTTCTCGGAAGCCAGCCTGGTTAAAACACTGGAAGAATATGGCATCGGCCGCCCGTCTACTTACGCCAACATTATTACGACACTGGTTAACCGAGGCTATGTTGATCTGGAAAACCGCCGCTTTACGCCCACTGACATTGGCCGTATTGTTAATAACTTCCTGACCGAACACTTCACTCGCTACGTTGATTATGAATTCACTGCCAATCTTGAAGATGAACTCGATAGTGTTTCACGCGGCGAAGAAGACTGGATACCACTGCTGAAAAATTTCTGGCAACCGTTTAAAGAACTGGTTGATGATAAAGAAGCCAATGTCAGCCGTGCAGATGTTGCGCAGTCGCGTCATATTGGCACTGATCCGAAAACCGGCAAACCTATCAGCGTGCGCATGGGTCCTTACGGTCCCTTCGTACAAATTGGCGACAAGGACGATGAAGACAAACCCCAGTTTGCCAGCCTCAAGCCCGGCATGAAAATGAACGATGTCACCATGGATAACTACGAGAGCTTATTCGTATTACCACGTGAACTGGGCGAATCAGCGGAGGGCGAGCAAATTTCATCTAATGTTGGCCGCTTCGGACCCTATGTTAAATATGGCAGCAAATTTGTTTCCATCAACAAGGCGTATCAGGATCAGGGTATTGACCCGTACAACATTACCCTGGAACAGGCCCTGGAACTGGTCGCGGCAAAAAAAGAATTTGATGCCAATAAATACATCAAGAGTTTTGAAGGCACCAATATCGAAGTACTGAACGGCCGTTTTGGACCTTATATTACTGATGGTGAGAAAAACGCAAAAATCCCCAAGGACAGAGAACCCAAGGATTTAACACTGGAAGAATGTGAAAAACTTCTAGCCGAAGCACCTGTGCGCAAGGGACGCGGCAAAAAGAAAGTTGCCAAGAAAAAAGCCGTTAAGAAGAAAGCAGCGCCCAAGAAAAAGGTTGCTAAGAAAAAGGCATCGACCAAAAAAGCAGCGCCCAAGAAAAAAGCGTCGACTAAAAAGAAAACCGTTAAGAAGAAATAAATAAACTATGGCGAGCCATTTTGCCATTCAGTTTGCAGTACACCAGATTCGTCAGGGTGGCGTTATTATTTATCCCACCGATACGGTCTACGGCCTGGGCTGCGACCCAATGAATCTCGATGCCATCAATTATTTATACCACATCAAGCAAAGAGAACCTGGAAAAGGCCTGATTCTGCTTGGCCACACGCTGGAACTTTTCGAAGATTATATTGAAGCACCCTCTGCCAGCGATCAAAAAAAAATAACGTCTGCAGACAGGCCCACCAGCTGGATCGTTTCGGCAAAGCCATCTCTACCCGACTGGCTAACCAACCCGCAGAGAACAGTGGCTATTCGTATCACCCAACACCCTGTAGTCAGTGAACTTTGCCAACAACTGAATCACCCTATTGTATCGACCAGCGCCAACTTGAGCGGAAAAAAAACCATCGTCAATGCCCTACAGGCGCATAAATATTTTCATGATAAAGTAGACGCCATATTAATCGACGACCGCCACCTCAGCGGCCAGGCCTCCACCATAAAAAAACTAGACACACTTTCAACTGTACGCCCATAACATCGAGTCAAGCCATGTCACAACCTGATACCCAAGCCGTCAAAGAATACCTTCTCAGCTTACAAAAAAATATTTGCGATTCTCTTGCCGGTGAAGATGGCCAGGCAGATTTCATTATTGATGAATGGCAGCGGGAAAATGGTGGCGGTGGCGGCATCACCCGCGTACTCACCAATGGCGCTGTATTCGAACAGGCTGGCGTAAACTTTTCACACGTCACCGGTGGCCAACTGCCTGCCTCGGCAACAGCGCACCGCCCGGAGCTGGCCGGGCGCGAATTTGAGGCCATGGGCGTATCGCTGGTGATTCACCCACGCAACCCGAACATTCCAACTTCACACGCCAATGTACGATTTTTTATCGCCACTAAAGAAGGCGCTGATCCGGTATGGTGGTTTGGTGGCGGCTTTGACCTGACTCCTTATTATGGCAACAAAGAAGACTGTATTCACTGGCACAAAACTTCAGCACAGGCATGCCAGTCATTTGGTAATGAGGCTTATCCAAAATATAAAAAATGGTGCGATGAATATTTTTATCTAAAGCACCGTGACGAGCAACGCGGCATCGGCGGTTTATTTTTCGATGACTTAAACGAAGGCGGTTTTGCCCAATGCTTCGATTTCACCCGCAGCGTCGGCGACCATTATTTAAAAGCTTATTTACCAATTGTGCAGCGCAGAAAGAACACCACATACACTGATCAGCAACGCGAGTTCCAGCTTTACCGTCGCGGCCGCTACGTCGAGTTCAATCTAGTTTATGATCGAGGCACTTTATTTGGCCTGCAAACCGGGGGCCGAACAGAATCAATATTAATGTCACTACCCCCGGTTGTACATTTTAAATACAACTGGAAACCTGCAGCAGGTAGTGCCGAAGCAGAACTCTATAATTACTACCTAAAACCTAAAGACTGGTTAAGCATTAAATAATCTGACTTTTATTTGTAACACGCTGAATCGGCAGCTTTACTACATTACCATGTGGCAGGAACTCAAGTGGAGGCGATATGTAGTTACCCTGAACACGATCAACCCCACATACTTTCAATAAACGCATCACCTCAGGACTTTCAACGTACTCAGCAACCGTTGTTCTGGATAAAGAATGCGCGACATCATTCATTGCGGTGACGATAGCACGATCGATTGAGCCTCGCGCCATATTTTTTACAAACTGGCCATCAATTTTCACACTATCTGATGGCAGACTCTTAAGTTGTGAGAAAGAACAAAAACCCGAACCAAAATCATCCAGAGAAAAACGACAGCCAATCTCAGTCAAAGCAGAAATAAATAAATTTGCCTGATTCATATTTGCGATAGCACTGGTTTCAGTAATTTCAAACACCAATGCTTCTGGCGAAATATCATATTTTTTAATCAGAACTTTAATCTGATCAGCTGCATCATCGTCATCCAGAGTATTACCTGACAGATTTATTGATAAACCAATTTTTCCCTGTTGATGCCCTATCGCAACCAGCGCACGTAAGGCATGTTCAATGACCCACATATCGATATCGATCATCATATTAAATCGTTCTGCTGTCGGAATAAATGAATCCGGTAGATACAGCTCGCCACTATCTGTACGCAACCTTATTAGAACTTCATAACTATAATGTTCCTTGTTCATTTTTAAATATTGCTGCCACAACATTCCGTTTTGAATCGGTAGATCAACCAGATCAACATCAGATAAATCCAGAATGGGCTGAAAATGCAACTCAAAATCATCATTCTGTAACGCTTCACGTAACCGTGTTGACCAGCCTAATTCGCTGCCCATGACGTTTCTTTCATCATCATTTTTATCATACATATGCGTCTGATTGCGGCCCATACGTTTAGCAATATGACAGGCGATATCAGCATCCGACAGAACGTCACCTGCTGTCGTTTTTTCACCTTCTATCATCGCCACACCGACACTAGCCTGCACATGATAGGATTTATCTTCGTGTGCGACACGTAACGCGGTTAGTGCTTTGCGACACTCATCTGCCAGACTCATGGCCAGATCCTGATCGACATTTTTCAGGATAATAGCGAACTCGTCGCCGCCGATACGCGCAACCACATCATTGATTCTTAACTGTTTAACCAGAGCATTACTAATTTCGATTAATAATTTATCACCCGCATCATGGCCAACCGTATCATTCACATACTTAAATCGATCCAGATCAAGAAACATAATCGCACTATGCCTGCCACTACGCTGTACCCGGCTAATCTCTTCTTCCAGTTGAGATTCCAGATAACGACGGTTATAAACTTCTGTTAAATAATCATGAGTAGCCTGCCAACGCAAACGTTCTTCCAGCATTTTTTGATTAGAAATATCACGGAATGCTACGACAGACCCTTCCTGCTTATTATTTATATTAAGTGGATATAAAGTACATTCCACAGGTACAGCTTTACCCGATTGATGTTTGAATCGTGTTTCCCAACTTCGCAACACTTCTCTATTCTGATAAGCAATACGCAGTTGATCATCTTCGACGGTTGAATCTTCATCCTGAAAGTGAAAAAATTCACATGCTCTCTCACCAGTCAAATCCTGTGATGCTTCCAGCCCCAAAAGGTTATAAGTCATGGGATTTGCAAAAGTAATCAGTCCCTCATTATCGACCCCATAAACACCTTCACCTACCGACTCAAGAATAGCAGCCAGCCCTTCGCGCTGTTTTTCAATTGAGCGTTGTACTTCAATAAAACGACTCATGGCTGAGATACGTGCAAGAAATAATTCTTCTGCTTCATTTTTAAAGAAACATTCGATGGCGCCGGCCTGCAAACAATCACGAATGGCTGAGTCCAGATAGGTGCCAGTAATAACAGCGGTACGTATTCTTTCCGTACGTGGATCATCGCGAAGTTTTTGGCATAACACATAACCATTTTCACCCGGCATAAAATAATCCACGATAGCAATATCAAAATCTTTTTCCTGCGCTATTTCGTAGGCCTGCTGCACCGAATTCGCTGTTTCAACCTGATAACCATTTCGTCGTAATAACCGGCTGTAGTAGACAACAATACTTTTTGAATCATCCACAAAAAGAATTCGAGTGGGTTCAGAGGTACGGGAAAAACAATTCTGATCCTCTACATGCCGATCATCTGGTCCCAGCATAGATTGCAACGATACCACCGCTTCCTGATAGTTTTCCCACGGTACCATGGCAGAATTTGACCGTGCACTGGTCCAGTTAAGCACATTCAAATCAGCATCATTGGATAACAGGACAACAGGAAGTTCACTATAAGGCTCACGATTAAACAGCTCCAGTAACTGTGCTGATTCAGCCTGATGTTTGTAATTGGTGAGACCAACAATCAGCCCGTGCAGGTTCTGACTGGCTTGCTGCAATAATTCAGTAGCTGACTTGAATGAGCCTGACTCTACCAGCTCAAAGCCCTGTTTTTCTACCAGTTTGCCCAATATATAACGTAGAGTTGCCGATTCTTCGACGATCAATATTCTTTGTACAACTGAATCAGTCATTGGCACTTCCTCACTGGAACAGCGAACCCCGGTGTGTAGCTAAATGCCTGCACACACCTATGCAACGACAGCTTAGGGCATGGATCAGAAAAACTCCTTTGTGACTATATAGTCAAATTTCAAGGCTTTTTCCTGTTTTAATCAAAAATTCCTCCGTATTTACAATCCCTTCAAATCACGATGGATGCCAGATATTTATCAGGCTGATACAATAGCCCGCAATTGATTGAACATTGGAGATCATCATGTCAAAAGTCGATATTTTTCAAGGCATTCGCATGCGCCGAATGCGCCGTGACGAGTTCTCACGTCGATTAATGCGTGAACACCATGTACATAGCGACGATCTGATCTATCCTATGTTCGTCATCGAAGGCGACAATAAACGCGAAGCAGTGGCCTCCATGCCCGGCGTCGAGCGCGTCAGCATCGACCAGCTGCTGCTCGAAGCCGAGCAATGCCTCAAACTGGGCATCCCCGCCATTGCCCTGTTCCCGGTGGTCGGTAACGAGAAAAAGTCCGATGCTGCCGAAGAAGCCTTCAACCCGAACGGCCTTGCCCAACAGGCGGTGCGTGCGCTGAAAGCCAAATTCCCCGAGCTGGGCGTAATTACCGATGTCGCCCTCGACCCGTTCACCAGCCACGGTCAGGACGGTCTGATTGACGAAACCGGCTATGTACTCAACGATGAAACCATCGAAGTGCTGGTCAATCAGGCCCTCTCGCACGCCGAAGCCGGTGCCGATATCGTGGCCCCCTCGGACATGATGGATGGCCGAGTCGGCGCGATCCGCGAAGCGCTGGAAGAAGCGGGCTACATTCACACCCGTATCCTCGCCTATTCCGCCAAGTACGCCTCCAGCTTCTACGGTCCGTTCCGCGATGCAGTTGGCTCCTCGGCCAACCTCGGCAGCGGCAACAAATACAGCTACCAGATGGACCCGGCCAACTCCGATGAAGCTATCCGCGAAGTCGCGCTCGATCTGGACGAAGGCGCGGACATGGTCATGGTCAAACCCGGCATGCCTTACCTCGACATCGTGCGGCGCATCAAAGACGAATTTGGCGTACCCACCTTCGTGTATCAGGTCAGCGGCGAATACGCCATGCTAAAAGCCGCTTCACAAAACGGCTGGCTGAATGAGCGAGCCGTGGTCATGGAAAGTCTGCTGTCGATGAAACGCGCTGGCGCCGACGCCATCCTCACCTACTACGCCAAAGACGTCGCCCAGTGGCTGGCCGAATAAATGGCCGACACCCGCACGGACAAGATTGATCGCTACGCCGTTTTCGGCAACCCGATCAGCCACAGCAAGTCACCGCAAATCCACACCCTGTTCGCCGAGCAGATGGGCCAGCCACTCATCTACACCGCCGAACTCGCCGAAGTCGACGACTTTGAACAACGCGTGCGTGAGTTTGTGAAAAACAACGGCAAAGGCCTGAACATCACCGTACCGTTCAAACAGCAGGCCTGGCAACTGGCTGACCATCGCAGCGCGCGCGCCGAAAGAGCCGGTGCAGTGAACACGCTCGTCGTCGAAGCCGATGGCCGTTTATTTGGTGAAAATACCGACGGCATCGGCCTGGTGCGCGACCTCATCGAAAACCATGACATCGATCTGCAAGCCAAACGCATTCTGATCATCGGCGCCGGTGGCGCCGTACGTGGTGTTATCGAACCCCTCCTCAACGAACACCCCACCGAACTGGTGATTGCCAATCGCACCGTCACCAAAGCCATACAACTGGCCATCGACTTTGCCGACCTCGGCAAAATTTCAGGCTGCGGTTTTGAAGATCTGGAAGGCGAAACCTTTGATATCGTGATCAATGGCACCTCGGCCAGCCTGCAAGGTGATTTGCCGCCGCTGCCGGATCATTTGTTCAACGCCAACGCCTGTGCTTACGACATGATGTACGCGTCCAAACCGACGGTATTTATGCAATGGGCCAGCGAGCATGGCGCGGCAAAAGTGCTTGATGGTTTGGGTATGCTGGTAGAACAGGCAGCGGAAGCGTTTACGCTGTGGCGGGGTGGCTTACCAGAGACGAAGCCGGTGATTGAAGCAATTAGGGATTCGTTGAAATAAATCGCTTTAGATTTTATAGCGCGGACACACTATCAGTGTCCGCGCTATCAGTACTTTTACTCAAACCCGCACGATTTGTGAACGCATACTGTAAAGCACATAAAGTACTTCTTCCTGTTCGCGTTGACCAATATTGTTTTTCTCAAGTGCCGCAAGAGCATCGTCAAGCACAGCCATAAACTCAGATGCGGAAATATTCATGCCTTTATGCGCCGCCAGCATGTCTTTTCCCTTATAAACATTTTTCCCACCTGTTCCTGTTATAAAAAAGGTCGCGGCGGCATTTTTTAATCCTGCCACATCGCTTTCCGCAAATCGATTAGATACCGTCTGGTTAACTAAATGATTATCTATGACATCATTAGCAATGGCTGTAATACCCTCATTTCCACCCAGTCTTTCAAATAGTGATTGACTCATTAGATCACTCCTGTCCGTTTATTAATTAGCAAAATTATTACCTTGAAAATCAAAGTACATGTAACATAACACCGAGTTAAATTTTGTTTAAGTACAAAATTTGTAGTTATAAATACCTTATCAATTTAAAGGAAGAATAATTATGAAAACTTATGGACAGTTCTGCCCATTAGCACAAGCGACGCAATTACTTTGTGAACGTTGGACATTAATTATTATTCGGGAATTAATTGCAGGCAGCACGCGTTTTAACGAGCTCCAAAAAGGCGTTCCACTGATGTCACCTTCTTTGCTCTCAAGCAGACTTAAACAGTTAACAAAATCTGGTGTAATTGAAGTAATCGGTAACAAAGGTAATCATACTTATCATCTCACTCAGGCCGGCAAAGAACTGAGGCCAGTCGTTGAGTTACTCGGCGCATGGGGACACCGTTGGGCGCAATCTAATTTAAACAACGGTGATTTAGATGCAGGTTTATTGATGTGGGATATGCGCCGTACGGTAGACCCCGCCAAATTCCCCATGCATCGAATCGTTGTTCAGTTTGAATATCCAGATGCACCTATTGGCGCGAAAGACTGGTGGCTAGTTTCTGAAAATGGAGAGATCGATTTGTGCCTGAATGATCATGGTTATGAAATCGATATTATGATCAAATGTTCGCTTAAAGTTATGACTGAAATATGGGTTTGTGCACAAAATTTTAATGATGCTGTTAAGACTGGTGACATCAATATTATAGGTGACCCCAAACTCATACATAAACTACAGGAGTGGCTACGTTCAAGCCCGTTATCACGACTAGGGACATTGGATGTTTTGCCGAAACTGGATTGGGGATTCACTTAAAAAAATATTTTATTATTTCTGCACAGGCCGGAGCAGTAGCGCGTGGATGCACTGTTAACGAACCAAAGGATAGAATCCAGTTTGAGTTTTTGTGCAATTACTAAATCTTCGTACTAATTCATAGTTCTGGTGGTAGTGGGTAGTCGCACCCACTACCACTGAAACATCAGATTAGGTTCGCTAGAAGAAAAAACCAGAATCTCTCACATGCGTTCGAGATGACAGAAAGCTCGTCGCTGTGCTCTGTCGGAATGACACACAACTAATCCAGCCAAAAATCCACTTCCTGCAGTTTCAAAAATTCCTCCGCCTGTTCACCCTGTAACATCGCCATGGTCGACATCATCCCTGCTTCAACACAGGTAGGTGCAGCAACACTCACCGTGTGCGGTGCGTTGGGTACTGACCAGCCGGTTCTGGGGTTGAGCACGTGACTGTAACGTACACCGTCTTTCAACAGAAAACGATGCGCATCGCCGCTGGTGGCGATGGCGCCGCGGTTGAGTTGAAATAAACCAACGGCGTTGTCCTTGCCGGTGATTAATCGACCGACTGACCAGCAGGCTTTGTTTTTTCGTTCGCCGGTAGTGGCGAGGTCGCCGCCGAAATTAATCAGCACGCTTTCTTTGGTTAAGCTTCGGGCGATTTGCACGCAGCGGTCAACGGCATATTCCTTGCCGATGCCGCCGAGGTCGATTTCCATGCCAGCGGGCATCTGTAGCGTCTGATCTTGCCATGTCACTTTCGACCAGCCGACATAATCCAGTACCGCGTTCACGGCAGAAGCTTCCGGCACTTTGTCACTGCCATCAAACTTCCAGACTTTGCGCAGCACGCCGGAGGTGATATCGAACAGGCCTTCGCTCATCTGGGTGAGCTGGTCGGCAAAATCGATCAGCCTTGCGGTTTCGTCATCGACTTTCACCGGCGCACTGTTGGCGTTGTTGATCTGATAAATGATGTTGTCGTCACGATAGCGGCTGAATTTTTTTTCGATGCGCTGCGCTTCGGCCATCACCGCTTCGAGAATGCGCGCGGCCAGTTTTTTATCCTCGACCTCCATCAGCACTTCGCAGGGGCTGGCCATGGCCATAAAGCGGCCGTGCCAGTAACCGGCTTCGTGTTTCAAATTTAAACGCCTGGCTTTTGTTTTTTTCATAAAAAAAGGGCTTCCGAAGAAGCCCTAAACATAATCGATTAATGAAATGCACACAATATTCGTTTCTAGCTAATCAATCATCACCACACAAAGGAATAGTTTAGCTGCAGCATGATCGCACTCAGATCGGGGGTTTCCTGCCCGGCGGGCACGGCACCATCGTTGACTGATTGCGTGATCAGTTCACCGCGTACCGAGAACTCGCTGTTATCGTCCATGGGAATACCATACTTCAGGCCCAGCGTTGTTGTAGTCGATTCTGCCAATCGGTAGTCATGGCTGGCGTAATCAACCAGTACATCACCAGCGGTATTAATATCGGTGCCGAGCACCAGATTATGCCGGTAAAAATCAGCCGCCGATTGCGAGTAATAACGCACGTGCGGTTGCAGATAACTTGCCGCCAGTTCGTAACGGTATTTCAAATCCAGGGTATGCGATTTGATACCCCAGTCATCGGAGTAATAACGGTACGAAGCATTGATCACGTCTTCATCCAGATGATGCACTGCCTTGAGGAACAGACTGCTTTTCTGGCGTGAATCGGGACGCTTTTCAAAAACGTAAGGCAGGTCATTTGCTGTTAAAAATGCCGTTGATGGCAGACCAGCAACCGGGTCATCAACTACCGTCACAATTTTGTACGGATCATTCTGGTAACCGCTGACCGTGCCCAGTGAAAGGTTCAACTGCACCATGGTTTTTCGATCAATGACCTGCGTTATGCCCACCATAAAATCGATGATGGTTTTTGTTTCACTACTGCCATCAATATTCTGGCTAGCGCCTTGATCACGCATCGGCGCAAATTCAATAGGAACGCCGCCACCAGGCTTGACCGTGTCATTGTTATAACCCACGCCCGCACTCAAGGTGGTATTACGATTATTAAAGTCTTTAGAATAATTCGCGCTCACACCCATGGAGAAGTAATCGTGCTCACCTGAAAGATTTGCACCCCAGATAATTTTCGACATACGATCCAGCGACTGCGTGTAATCTGCGCCTAAGGCAACTCGGACATCTCTGAAAGTTGAATCTAATGGCGTATCACCCGGTGCAATGGTGTAAGAACTCTCACCTGATGGAGTGGTAAATGTTTGTGCAACACCGTTGACAGCATAAGCGCCATTAGGGGTTGCGCCGGTCAGGGCATCGACCACGACGCGCAGGTCAATTCGGTCATCATCACCAATGTTACGTCCCATATAAATGGCGGGCTCGGCAGCCTGTACGCGGCCATCAGCTTCACCGTAATAGAGAAACGCGGTATCAACATCCCAGTCATTTTCTGCCGCATTCGCAACCGGGGTCGCCACCTGCAACAGCGCACATGTCGCTGCGGCCATCTGGCCTTTAATTTTCTTTAATTGCATCCGCAACCTCCACCACCAACACCCTGGCCACCACTGGAGCCTTCTTTACTGAAATAAATATGTTCATCGTAAAAATTGTCAAAATAATCCGGTACCAGCTGCATCGAATCTTTAGCCAGCAGATCGCGCTCCCACGGCTCAACGCCCATGCTGGAGCAACCGGTCAGTACCAGCGCTGCAAAAATACTCATTAACCACTTCATGTATTCACCCTTACCTATATTTGCTATTTCGATAACAAGTCTTTTATTGCCTGCTCCATTGCGGCCTTGTCTTTCTCACGAAAGCCAATATGCGATGCATAAAGTTTGCCGTCACGACCAATTAGATAACTACTCGGCATACCACGTAACTGATATTCAGAAGCTGTATCACCTGCTTCATCAAAAGCAACTACGAAATTGATATCCATTCCGTCGAGAAATTCATTGGCCAGCTTTCTTTCTTTATCCAGATTAATTGCCAGTACCTCAAGGCCCTGATCTTTATACGTTTCTTTCATCTGATGCACCCAGGGGAATGATTCCTTACAGGGCTTGCACCATGACGCCCAGAAGTCCAGATAAACAACCTTGCCCTTCAATGAACTTAGGTCTATCTGACCGCTAGCGGTTGGTAGTTTAATTGCAGGTGCATCTTCTATCGCAGAAAAAGCCGTTTTGGTAAAAATCACTATCGCCAAAAAAAAGCTATACTTAACCAGTTTCATTTTATTACCCATTCGCTCTATTCATGTAAAGTAAGATTATGGCTCGAGCCTTAAGACAACCTTAAATACCTCTCAAAACATAGTTAAGACTGACTTAAGCTTAATTGATAATTATTCACGCCAACCAAAAAAACAGGATAATTACTTGCGTATTTTATTAGTTGAAGATGACAACCTGCTCGGCAGCGGTCTATTAACCGGATTGAAAAATGATGGTTACTCCGTCGATTGGGTCAAAAAAGGTACGGCCGCATTTTCCGCCATCACAACGACACCTTATGATGCTGTCATTCTGGATATTGGCTTACCTGAAATGAGCGGACTTGAGGTATTAAGCAAAGCGCGCAATAAAGGTATCACCACGCCGATTCTTATCCTTACCGCACAAGATACAATTTCAGATCGCGTCACCGGTCTAGATACAGGCGCCGATGACTATCTAACAAAACCTTTTGATCTTGATGAACTGTATGCACGGCTTCGTGCTTTAACACGACGTTCACGCGGTTTATCCAGCCAGGTCATTCAATATAAACATATCATCATTGATCCTTCGGCTCATTCAGTCATCAGTAATGATAAAACTATTGAATTATCCCGGCGTGAGTTTTCACTACTGACTGAACTAGTCTCAAGTGCCGGGCGAGTTCTATCACGCTCCTTTCTTGAAGAAAAACTTTATAACTGGGATAGCGAAGTTGAAAGCAACACCATTGAAGTTTACATACACCACCTGAGAAAAAAATTTGGCTCAGATATCATAAAAACTATCCGTGGCGTTGGTTACACCGTCCCTAAAGAATAGTGTCTATCACCTACCATCTTATGCTCCGGTTATTTATCGCGACACTAATTATAGTGGGCGGTGGTACATGGCTGGGTTATAAAGACACGCAGGATGAAACCAGCGAGTTGTTTGATGCGCAACTTGCGAGCTCTGCTCGCTTAATGCTCAGCATGGTACAGGCCGATAAAGGCCACAGCGATTTTTCAAGCATTCAAAAATACCTGGATGAGAACAGACCCTTAAACGGAGAACAGACTAACAATAACAAACCAAATCTTGATCTTGACTCGGGCCATATATATGAAACAAAACTAGCCTTTCAGATTTGGGATGGTCTCGGCAATCTAATACTTAAATCAAAAAATTCACCAATACAGCCCATGACCAATAAAGAAAGCGGTTTTGACAATCAAGTTTTTCTTGGTCAGGAGTGGCGAGTATTTAGCCTGCACAGTAACAGCCCTCATTATCAGTGCATCACAGCTGAACGTATTGATGTGCGTGAGGACTTAATCGGCAAACTAAGTTCAGATCTATTTTTATTATTTATTGTTTTAGCACCCGTTCTTTCAGCAGTCATGTGGCTCGCAATCAAACAGGGGCTATCACCACTGCAAAACCTTGCTTCGCAAATAGGCGAAAGGGATGCATCCAAACTTGACGCCGTTTCAGACAGCCATGTACCAAAAGAAATAAAAACCATTGCAGGCGCTTTAAATAGTTTACTGTTACGATTAAGCCATGCAATTGATCGTGAAAAGAGAATTACTTCCGATGCTGCACATGAACTACGAACTCCGCTGGCAGCCGTTAAACTGTATGCTGAATTAGCACAAAAAGCTAGCAATAAGGATGATCGGAAGAACGCTATTAATCATGTAATACAAGGCATTGATCGAACCACTCACCTGGTTGATCAACTGCTGGCGCTGGCCAAACTGGAGCCAGAATCCTTTTCAAAAAACATGAGCACACTTAATCTTAATCATCTGGTGATTGAAGAAACCGCACTGCTTGCACCTATAGCTGGTACAAAAAATATCGAGATTTCAGTCAACAGCTGCGATGAAGCTTTTATAAAAGCCGACAGCACATCATTACGTTTATTGATAAGAAATATTCTGAGCAATGCTATTACATATACACAGAAAAATGGAAAAGTTGAGATTACAATTATTTTAACAAAAGAATCAACCGATCTTGTTATCGAGGATAACGGACCCGGCATTCCTGTTGAACAGTGTGAACGTGTTTTTGAACGATTTTATAGGATGGAAAATCATGATGCCCCAGGGTGTGGCATTGGCCTGTCAATTGTTATGCGTGTTGCTGAATTACATAATGCAGCACTTAAGATGAGCCAGCCTGAAAATGGTACAGGACTGATTATCACTGTCAGCTTTCCTAATAGTTAGAAAAATCAGCTAATAACCATTTAAAAACTTTTCAAACTCGACTGCTGGCAGCGGCACACTGATTAAATACCCCTGAGCAATATCACAACCATATTTTCTAAGCATTTCCATTGCTGCTTCATCTTCAACCCCTTCCGCCACAACTGTTAGACCAAGATTATGCGCCAACTCAATAGTAGAACGCACCACCACTTCATCATCCTTATTGGTGTGTACATTTTTCACAAATGACTGATCTATTTTTATTTCATTTACCGGCAGCTTAATCAAGCGACTTAATGACGAATAACCAGTACCATAATCATCAATTGATAAATGAATACCTAGTTGACACACATACTCAAGCACTTCTTTCAACGAATCATATTCGGATAAAAATAAATTCTCGGTAATCTCAAAGGTCAGGTAACTCCCATTTTTTTTATCACCAATAATTCTATCTAGATTTCTTATGAAATTTGGATCCATTAATGTTTGCGGCGCTAAATTGACCGCTACTCGTAGCTCCTGATTTCTATTCCAGATTATGGCCTGCTGCAATGCTGCCTCAATGGCCCAATAAGTATATTCATCCAGCAATCTATTTTGCTGAAGAACTTTTATAAAATTATTGGGCGAAACACTGCCACGTTCATCACTGACCCAGCGCCCCAATGCTTCTGCAGCAACAAGCTTATTGTTTTTGATAGAAACCTTTGGCTGATAATACAATTTAAACTGCTTCTCTTCCAAAGCACGACGAATATCAGCCAACATAACCAGATGACCTCGTGTCATCTGATCATGATCAGGATCGTATAAGTATAATCCGGCAGAGTTATTTTTTGCTGCATACATAGCTGAATCGGCGTGACTCAACAAGCTACTAGAATCATCACCCTGATTCGGGAATACAGCCACACCAATACTGGCGCTAACCGCTATTTTCATGTTAATGATGTTAAATGTGACATCAAGCAGCGCTTTAATTTCTTTCGCTCTCTGTACCGACTTTTCTTCGTCACAATCTGGCAAAATAATCACAAACTCATCACCGCCCAGTCGCGCCAACGTTTCTTCTGATTTCATATTGCGTTCAAAACGTCGTGCAATTTTCTTCAGCAACAAGTCTCCACGTTCATGCCCCAATGCTTCGTTAACTTCTTTGAATCGATTAAGATCAATCAATAAAAGTCCGACACTCTCTTCGGCCAAAATAGCCTGGGAAATATTACGCGAAAGACGGTCATGAAATAGTGAGCGATTAGCCAGACCTGTAACAGTATCGTATAACGATAAATATTCCAGCTCTTTATTACTCTCTAACAATTGTTTATTGAGTACCTCCAGACGCATACGATAATCATCGTTAATTCTTCTGGTTGTCTCCATATTATTAACCGCCATCGCATTTTCGATGGCTATGGATACGATACTGGCAAACATCTGCAACAAGTTTAAATCTCTTCGCGTAAACTCATCACCACTGATTTTATTTATGCCCGCAATACCACCTAAAAAGTGCCGCCGTCCCTGCATCGGCACCAAAATCATAGTGCCTGCTTCTTCTTCCCAAAGATTTCTTTCATCATCATTCAGTTCATTAAGGACGCCTCTCCACCAGGGTCTTTTGTGTTTCCACACCCAGCCACAGACACCAAACTCAAGAGGAAGAGACTCACCGACGATTTCATTAGAATTTTTACCGGAACCGCCGCGATAGGTATAAGTTTCGCAGTTCTCGTCCAGAATGGGGACTAATAACGTTTCTGCACCCACCAATGCACGCGCACGCTCCGAAACTATCTGAAAAACTCTATCAAGATCCAGCTCACTACCAATCTCAGTAAAGGTTTTCTGCAATAGATCAATTTCTACCTCTCTGTCTTTGAGGCTTTGATTCAGATCGACTACATTTGATTTTTTATTCTTTGTATTATCAAACACTTAAACGCGCTCTAAAGTTACCAATCTAAAAGCAAGTCGTCCAAGTGTAGTACATATATGTTTCAAAAAATTTATCTTTTATCAAAAAATATTTATAACATGATAACCATCAGGATTTATGTCTCTCTTTAAGCTCTACGTAATGCTGCGCCGAATACTTTAAAAAAGCCTTTTCTTTGTCACTTAACTCACGCACTTTTTTTACCGGTGAGCCCAGCCACAGATAACCGCCCTCCAGCACCTTACCCGGAGGCACCAGGCTGCCTGCACCGACCATGGCTCCGCTCTGAATGACAGCGCCATCCAGTACCACAGAACCCATGCCAATCAGGCATGCATCTTCAACCGTACAGGCGTGTAATACGACATTGTGGCCCACGGTGACATCATTACCCACGACCAGTGGATTACCACCGGGTGCATATTCACTATCGTGTGTTACATGTAGAACGCAGCCGTCCTGTATATTGGTACGCTGACCAATCCTGATCGAATTGATATCACCGCGCACCGAGCACATTGGCCAGATCGAACTATCCACCCCGATTGTCACATTACCTGTCACCACCGCAGAAGCATCGACAAAAGCACTTTCAGCAATTTCAGGTGAATAATATTCAAATTTACGTATAGTCATAGCGCTACAATATTACATTTTTATCTTCACGTACACGATCAGCTAATGCTCAGGTATCATTAGCCACCTATGTCAGCCAATACACTATTCACCACCGCCATCGAACAACTCAAGAAGTGGCATTTGTCATTACATAATCAATTTAGCACGCTCGTCGATAAACAAACCCTCGTTCAAATTCAGCATTTTCGGGCGCAAATGATGCGACAACTGGCCAGATTGAGTGCTCAGTTACAACGTTTAACATTTTTATTGCTACATTTTGCTTCTTTCGCGAAAGATAAAGCCCTGTTCGTAGCAAATAACAGCGCCTTACATACACTCAAATTTTTTAATACCTCCAATAAGGCATTTAAATCGCTCATCAAGGCGATGGCAGTATTGGGCGATAAAGCTTTAGGCGTGATCGACGATCGCAGCCTGCAGGTGCAAAAACGATTAAGTGCAGACATCAGCAAACTCACTTCGCTAGTCAGGGCTATTAGCCTGCAGCAGAAACAACAACTGCTCGATATCTATAACAAGACCGCGCAGTCTCATCTGGCCCAGAAACTCAAACAATACGCCCTGCTTATCCGCCTGGATAAGCCCATCGGCATCCTGCTTTTACTCTGGCCTGCACTGATTGCTTTATGGATTGCCGCCAAGGGCTGGCCGGATACCGACGTGCTGCTGGTTTTCGTCGCCGGCGTCTTTCTGATGCGCTCTGCCGGTTGCGCCATTAACGACTACGCAGACCGTGAAATCGACCGCCATGTTGCTCGAACCAAAAACCGGCCGCTGACCTCCGGCAAAATCAGCGAAAAAGAAGCCCTGATCGTGTTTGCGACACTCTCCATTGCCGCGTTCCTGCTGGTGTTACTGATGAACCCGCTCACCATCGTCATGTCCTTCATCGGTCTCATCCTTGCCGCCAGTTACCCCTTTATGAAACGCCACCACTACCTGCCACAGGTGCACCTGGGCGCGGCTTTCGGCTGGGCCGTGCCCATGGCTTACACCGCACAAACCAATGAACTCAGCCCGGTCGCCTGGCTATTATTCATCGCCACCGTTTTATGGGCCACCGCCTACGACACCATGTACGCCATGGTCGATCGCGAAGATGATCTTAAAATCGGGGTAAAATCTACGGCAATTCTGTTCGAATCTGCTGATAAGCTCATCATCGGCATCATTCAGGCAACGCTCATACTGTGCCTGATCATGATCGGCCTGAGAGCCGAACTCGGCGGCTTCTATTATGCCGGTGTTCTGGTCGCGACCTATCTGGCCGTCTGGCAGCAGTATTTAATTCGCCACCGGCAACCGGCCGAATGTTTTAAGGCATTTTTAAACAACAACTGGTTCGGACTCGCCGTATTTGTCGGCGTGTTCCTCGAATACCAAATTGGAGGCATGACATCATGAAACACCTATCAACCCTGCTAACCCTGATTGCGCTCACCTTCACATATAGCGCCAACGCCTCGGATCTTGCCAAAGAACAACGTTGGGCAAACGACATCGAGCAAACCTTGATGGATGGCGAGATCATCATGCTCAACGACGGCAAAAGTGAGTTTCTGAGCCTGCTCACCGAAGCCGCCGAAGACCAGCAGCGCGCCGCCATCATCATGCACGGCACCGGCATCCACCCGGACTGGAAACAGGTGATCGCACCGCTACGCACCGGCCTCACCGAGCACGGCTGGCACACCCTCTCAATCCAGATGCCGATACTGGCCAACGACGCCGAATACCCCGCATACGCGCCGCTGTATGATGAAGTCGCTCCGCGCATTAACGCTGCCATCAATTATTTAAAAGAAGAAGGCTATAAGAAAATCGTGCTCATCGGCCACAGCCAGGGCAGCACCATGGGCACCTATTACCTCAGCCAGAACCAACCTGATATTCTCGGCTTTATCGGACTCAGCATGCCCGACCTGACTGACGATGCCCGCATGAAACCCACCGTAAGCCTGAGCAAAATCAAATTACCGGTACTCGACTTATACGGCAGCGACGACCTGAAGAGCGTACTCGATACCAGTGAGCTACGCACTGCCGCCGCAGAAAAAGCCGGCAATGAACACTACAGCCAGATCATCATAAAAAATGCCGACCACTTTTTTACCGGCAAAGAAAAAGACATGATCAGATGGGCTTCAGACTGGATGGGACAACTGGATCAATAAAGGCATATTCACCGCAAAGTTGCAGAGAAAACTTAATATATAATTTTGTAGGCCGGCACCCCCATGCCGACAAAATTTAAAACATCGAGAAGAGGGTTTCCTACCTACATGTTATATAGTTTTTTCTCTGCGCCTCAGCGTCTCTGCGGTGAAAAGTTTTTTCTTAACCCAACATCAATAACTATCTATTCAACGGCGCCCGCGCCAGACTCAATACGGTAATTTTTTTCACGCCGGATTTTTTCAGCACCCGTGATAATTCATTCGCGGTCGAGCCGGTGGTGACCACGTCATCAACAATTACCACATGCTTCTGCGGTAACGGCTCGACCACGGCAAACGCGCCACGGATATTTTTCCGCCGGGCTTTTGCATCCAGCCCGGTCTGTGCGCTGGTATCACGGATGCGCACCACCCGCTGCAAATCCATCGGCCAGCCGGTTTTTTTCGACAGCGCTCGTGCTAGCTCAATCGACTGGTTGAAACCACGCTGGCGTAGTCTTTTTTTATAAAGTGGCACGGGCAGGATACAGACCTCTTCGCCCGCACCTATGTGTTCGATACAAGCCGATGCTGCCAGCAGCTGACCCAGCAATCGTGCATGTACCAGCTTTTCATTGAACTTGAGCTGCTGAATCAGCCAGATCACCGGCTGTTCATAACTGAATAAGCTGAAAGCTTCATTATAATAAGGCGGTTTTTTCTGGCAGCGACCACAGACCGCATTATCAGAAGTACCCGGCGGCAGCGGCAAAGCACAATGTGAACATGCGGTTTGATTGAAAGGCAGTTGCTGGTGGCAATACTCACACAAATCAGCACCACCCTGTCCAGAACGACCACACATCAGGCATCGAGTCGGGAACAACAACTGTACACCTGAATGGACTACCGAATAGAAAAACCTTTGAATATCCATTTTCTCGAAGACGCCCTGTCGTGGCATAATAGCCACCTTGAAATTGCACCCCATTATAGACAGCAGATACCGATATGAGTAGCCTACGACACGACTGGACAATGCAGGAAATTACTGCACTCTTCGATTTACCCTTCAACGACCTGCTTTTTCAGGCACATAGCCTGCATCGCAAGAACTTCGACCCGAACCATGTTCAGGTGAGCACACTGCTGAGCATCAAAACCGGCGCATGCCCTGAGGATTGCTCCTACTGCTCGCAAAGCGCACGCAACGAGGCCGAACTGGAACGTGAGCGCCTGCTGCCGCTGGAAGAGGTACTGGGAAAAGCAAAAGAAGCCAAAGACAATGGCGCTTCGCGTTTTTGCATGGGTGCGGCCTGGCGCAACCCGACCGACAAGAATCTGGAACGGGTGATCGATATGATTCAGGGCGTGAAGTCGATGGGCATGGAAACCTGCGTCACCCTGGGTATGCTCACCGAAGCACAGACCGCACGTTTAAAGGAAGCCGGGCTGGACTATTACAATCACAACCTCGATACCTCGCCCGAGTTTTACGGCGACATTATCACCACTCGTACTTATCAGGATCGCCTCGATACGCTGGAACACGTACGCAATGCCGGCATCAACACTTGCAGTGGCGGCATTCTGGGCATGGGTGAATCACGCACTGATCGCGCCTCTTTGTTGCAGCAACTGGCCAACTTACCTAAACACCCTGATAGCGTGCCAATCAATATGCTGGTCGCGATCAAAGGCACGCCTTTGCAGGACGCACCTAAACTCGAACCTCTGGAATTTATCCGCACCGTGGCGGTGGCCCGCATCATGATGCCGGAATCGTATGTGCGCCTGTCGGCGGGCCGTGCTGAAATGAATGATGAAACGCAGGCGATGTGCTTCTTCGCCGGTGCCAATTCAATTTTCTATGGCGAAAAACTGCTGACTACCGACAACCCGGATGAGAACCACGACCAGCAGCTGTTCAACAAGCTCGGCATCCAGTCACTACAGGTCGAAGTTGCCAGCGATGCACCCGTCACTATTTAACCTGCTCGACGAATAATTTTGAAAGACCTGCAAAAGGAACTCGACGAACGCAAGGCGCTGCATCTATATCGCCACCGCCGCATCAGTGAAGGACCACAACAACCCGAGATGGTGATCGACGGCCAGACTGTGATCAACTTTTGCAGCAATGATTACCTCGGCCTCGCCAATCACAAAACAGTGAAACAGGCGTTCATCGAAGGCGTCAATAAATACGGTGTCGGCAGCGGCGCCGCGCATTTGGTCAACGGTCATTCCAGCGCGCACCACGCCCTCGAAGAAGAACTCGCCGAATTCACCGGTTATCCGCGCACGCTGTTATTTTCCACCGGCTACATGGCCAATCTCGGTCTGGCACAGGCGCTGGTCGGCAAGGGCGATACCGTGCTGGAAGACCGACTCAACCATGCCTCACTCATTGATGGAGGCCTATTGAGTGGTGCACGTTTCCAGCGTTACGCCCACAACGATGCAGAACAGCTCGAACAGAAATTAGAACATTCCAAAGGCGAAACCCTGGTGCTGACCGATGGCGTGTTCAGCATGGACGGCGACATCGCCAACGTGCCCGCGATTGCACGCTCGTGCAAAAAAAATTCGGCCTGGCTGATGGTAGATGATGCGCACGGTTTTGGTGTGCTCGGCGAACACGGCAAAGGTTGCCTGGAACATTTTCAATTATCAAAAGACGATGTACCGATTTACATGGCAACACTCGGTAAAGCGCTTGGCACGTCCGGGGCCTTCATCGCCGGCAGTGAAGCGCTAATCGAAACCTTAATCCAGAAAGCGCGGCCTTATATTTACACCACCGCAACACCACCCGCAGTTGCCGAAGCCACCCGCGCCAGCTTGAAATTAATTCAGACACAACCTGAATTACGCACACGGCTCAATGATAACATCGCCCACTTTAAAAACTGCGCGGCACAACTCAAACTAAAACTAGCTGAAAGTCGGACAGCGATACAACCCATCATCATTGGCAATGAAGAAGACGCAGTTAATATGAGTGAGCAATTATTCAGCAAGGGCTTACTAGTGACCGCAATTCGCCCGCCCACTGTACCAAAAGGTACAGCACGATTGCGCGTGACTTTGTCAGCTGCACATACAAAATCACAGATTGAACAACTCATGGAAATACTAACAACACTTCAAAACAAACTGTTTTATTAAAAACATTCATAAATACTTAACTCTATCCAGACTGACAAAACCATTATTTAGCTCTACAATCCAAAGCAACAATTTTTTCGGAATTTTTACATGAAACGATATGATGTTTATGGTCTGGGCAACGCACTGGTTGATATGGAGTTTGAAGTTGAGGATAGTTTCCTTGAATTAATGCGGGTTGATAAAGGACTGATGACACTGGTTGATGAAGAAGAACAACATCGCCTGATGGGTCACCTTGATGCTTTCGAAGGCAACAAGGCCAGCGGTGGTTCTGCAGCAAATACATTAATTGCAGTTGCGGCTATGGGAGGCTCATCGTATTACACCTGCAAGGTCGCCGATGATGATCTCGGCCATTTTTACCTCAACGATTTAAAAGAAGCCGGTGTCGATACCAATATAAATGGCACACACGCTAATGGCATCACTGGCAAGTGTCTGGTCATGGTCACTCCCGATGCTGAACGCACCATGCATACTTTCCTTGGCATTTCTTCCGAACTTTCTGTTAACGAGTTACACAAAGAGCACATCGCTGCTTCTGAATATTGTTACATGGAAGGTTATCTGGTGACTTCACCTTGCGCCAAAGAAGCCAACATTGAGGCACGCAAAATTGCTGAAGCCAATGGTGTGAAAACAGCGCTCACTTTCTCCGACCCCGGCATTGTTGAATTTTTCGGCGACCAGTTAAAAGAAACTATCGGTGATGGTATTGACCTGCTTTTTTGTAATGAAAAAGAAGCGCTAAAATACACTCAGAAAGATAATATCGGTGATGCTATTAATGTAATCAAAACTTTCTCGAAGAACTTTGCGATCACCCTGGGTTCGGAAGGCGCTGTCGCTTTTGACGGCACCACCTTATTTGAAATCGCTGCCCATAAAGTCCACGCCATAGATACCAATGGTGCTGGCGATAACTTTGCTGGCGCTTTCCTGTATGGCATCACCCACGGTATGAATTATCAACAGGCTGGTGATCTGGCGAGCAGAACTGCGGCACAGTTAATCACAAAATTTGGCCCAAGATTGAAACCGGAAGAATATCGTAAACTGGCGCAGGGTTAATTTCTTCGCTTATCACACAGGTGTCGGAGCCAAATAAAAAGTCTCCGACACCTTCTAGTAGTCCGGCGTTTTCTCCGCCAATAACTGATCAAAGCGCAAGCGATCACGCGCGTCGAACAGTCGCTTTGAAATCAGGTGCAGCACCGCAATCACACCAAAACCAGTGCCCGCAGTTATTAAAAACATAATCAGTATCTGATATTTCACCGCTTCAACCGGCTCGGTGCCGGACAGAATTTGACCGGTCATCATGCCGGGTAAACTGACGATGCCGGCCGCGGCCATCGCGTTAATGATTGGAATCATGCCGGCGCGCATGCTCTCGTGACGAATTTCTCGAATCGCTTCGATGGCCGTTTGTCCCAGCATCAGACGCTGCTCGATCACCGCGCGTTGCTGCCACGCGGTTTGAATCAGACGATCCATACCCAGCGCAATGCCGTTCATGGTATTACCCAGCAACATACCCAGCAATGGAATCGCATACTGTGGGGTGTACCAGGGATCGGTACCAATAATAAAAAACAAAGCTATTAATGTGATCAGGAAAGATGATACGAATAACGAAATAACACTGATAGCAAAACCCCAGAAAGCTTTTATTTTTCTTTTCTGGCGGGACAGCACTTCCCATGCGGCCACGGTCAACATCACCAGCATAATCAAAGCAATCAACGACAGTTGTGCGCTTTCAAAAACCTGTTTCAGCACCAGCCCTACCAGCAATAACTGCACCGTGGTTCGTATCGCGGCAATCACCAGCTGCTGGGTGATACCCAGATTCATGCGCGCGACCAGACCGACCAGTGCCAGCACCAGCAGGGCAGCCAGCATCAGGTCATAAGCGGATAGGGAGATCAGCGTATTCATGATGGCGTACTCTGTTTCACGGTAACCATAGCGGCTTTGGAGAAATCAAAATAACGCTCTGAGACCACCCGTTCAAGCTGGCTACGATTGTGGCTAACCCAGATGGCGACCGCGTTATTTTCAGCCAGATATTCGGCCACCAGCATTTCAACCTTGCGGGTATTTTCCACATCAAGGTTGGCGGTCGGTTCATCCAGCAGCAACACTTTCGGCCTGTTCGCCAGCATGCGCAAAATGGACAGCCGCTGTTTCTCGCCGCTGGAACAACGCGATATCTGCCAGTGCGCAACTTCATCGCCAAAACCCAGCGCGGCAAGATTTGCAGTCGCTGCAAAATGCGGCGCCACCGTATCAAACCACCACTGGCTTTCTGCCGGCAACAACGCCACCTGTTTGCGCCATTCAGCCCCGGAAACATCCGGCCGACATAGCTCATCAATACAAACCGAACCTTCCACTTCATCCATATCGGCAATTGCACGCAACAACCGGGTTTTGCCGCAACCGGAATCGCCACTCACACCCAGACACTCACCCGCGGCCAGTTCAAAACTGATCGGCGCCAGACCGGGGATTTTTATATCATGCACTTTCAACATGGCGGCATTGTATCAGCACAGCCCTGATTCTTGTTGCTATACTCTGGCCATGAAAATGAAAAACACCTTGATATTTACCCTACTCGGCTGCTTGATTGCAGTGCCGCTGGCCTTTGCCGATTCAAAACGCATCGAAGTGTACTCACTAAGCCAGAATTACTGGGACACAAAAAGTGGCGAAACGCTGGGTGAGATTGCCGCTCAACTGCTACCGAACAACCCGAACATGCGCCAGAAACTGATGGCCGACATCGTTAGCCTCAACTCCAACGCCTTCCTGAATGGCGACCCTAACCTGATGCTGGCGAATAAGCGACTCTGGTTACCTAACAGCACGAACCAGACCGACAGCAAGGTCGATTCCAGATATACCGAGATCGAGACTTATTCATGGGGCAATATCAAGCGCCCTAAGCGTTAGATCAACAAATAAACAAACCCGTCCTCATGCCTAATAAATAAATTATTTATTAAAAGAGTCATATGGAAGTAGCGCAACTTGTAGATTTACCCATATCCCTTGATGATTTCTCTGCCTTAGAGTCACTAGTTACTAGCTCCGATCCTTTTTTAATTCAGCCATCAACAATTATTGATAAATACAAATTAAGCGATTACATACAGGCGGCCACATTTCAAGAAGTTTCGCTATACGCTCTTCTAGATAACAATATCTTTACACGTGTTTCGGCATTCTCAAAAGGCTCAAAATTAGCAAGCGATTCCGAAACAAGAAAAGTAGAACAATTAGCTGCAGCAGTAATGGTGTTTTTTCTACTTGGTGATTTTTGGCTAGAACCTAATATTGCGCTTTATGAAAAAGCTTGGCGAAGCTCACATGATAGCGCCAAATTAGAACTTGAAAGTTTTAGAATTGCAGACCATATTCACCCCCAACACTATACAGATCTTGCTCTTGGCAGGATAGAACACATATCTTTTCAAGCAATTGAAGAAGCAAAAAAATATGCCGCTATTACCGCTGGAAAAAACAAAAATACAGTAGCGGAGGAAAATTTCAAAAGAAACCTTACCTATTGGAAAACAAGCTACCTTTTTCTTCTCAAGGTTACAGAATTGTGGCGAACGCCGATTGATGACCTTTCCAAAGCAAAAAAACTAATTGATTGGATGCGAAATGATGCATTTTATAGCGCAGTATCTTCCGTGTTTGCTCTGCTTTTACTTTCACCATCCAGTCCCAAAAAAATGATTAAAGGCATAGGCTCTGATAATTTACAAAAATTACACTCTGGATTACAAAATGCTGCCTGGGATTGTGTATATGTAAAACACTGGATAAACCAAGCACGACGAAGTCCTACTGATACAATATGGTTTTTATGTTCTAATGATCAAGCATTGAAGCAAGTCGCCAACACTCTACTTCACAGAAAAGGAGAAGATCTCACCTCTAAGCTTACTAGCCATATGATAAATACATGGGGCAATGACAAAGGAAAAAGACTATATAGCTATTACAATAATCATGTTCAAGAAATAAACAGTACTCCATCTAAAAGAGATGAACAAGTGAAATATCGCATGGACAACATCGATAATATGATCTTAGATTTAGAAACAAAACTTGGACTCAATAAAATCTAATAATCCACTTAATTAGAAACTTACAAAATCCCCCGCTCCGCAAACGACACAACCTCATCCCCAATCACTATGTGATCAAGCACCCTGATATCAACAACTTCCAGCGCCTGTTTTAATCGTCGGGTAATCTGTTCATCGGAACGACTCGGTTCGGCGACACCAGAAGGGTGGTTGTGCGCAAAGATCACTGCCGCCGCATTTTTCTTCAACGCCAGTTTCACCACTTCACGCGGATAGACGCTGGCACCGTCGATGGTGCCGTAAAAC
>Ga0224496_10000167_pt1 | contig 48133 bp, 35 predicted proteins | sample SF_Jul11_sed_USG_2_FD_168127 | JGI IMG/M metagenome (GOLD analysis project Ga0224496, IMG submission 168127) | Sediment microbial communities from San Francisco Bay, California, United States - SF_Jul11_sed_USGS_8_1 | ecosystem: Environmental > Aquatic > Marine > Sediment | place: USA...
TTTCTGGAGATCATGAAACCATCCATGGTGCCGCTTTCATTAGCCAAGATTCCGTGCAAAAAAACCCTGTCGGTAGTTGGGTCGTCAAAAACGGAACCAAAATAAACCTTTTTGACGAATCAGATAAAATCTACCAGATCCGACTTGGTGAGAATCCTGGAGACAAGGGCGAATTCCGTTTTTACTTTACCTCCAAAGCAAATGCGGAACTTTTACTTAAAAAAGGAAAAATATCCTTGATGATCGAAGAAACCGAAAACATCATACAATTTCATTTCGACCCCCGTCATTCTGACTCGAAAATCGCTTTTCTTCTGATTAAAAACGGACTCCCACCCGAGTTTATCCAAAACAAAAAAACCGATGTGACGGTGATTTCGGCAATCGGCAACCGCTATATCGATTACTTGATACCTGGCTTGATAGCAATTGGGATTATGAATTCATGCATTTGGGGGATCGGGTGGACCTTAATCGAAATGCGGATGAAAAAACTACTCCGTAGAATCGTCGCGACTCCTTTGAAAAAACATGTTTTTTTGATCTCCCATTTCACAAATAGGCTGATTATCACGCATTTCGAGTTATTGGTTTTATTTTTATTCGCCCAATTTTATTTCGACATCACGGTCGAGGGAAGCCTTTTGGCTCTTTTTTTAATGGTGTTATGTGGTAACATCGCTTTCGCCGGTATCGCAATTGCCTTATCCTGCAGGGCACAACAGACGATCGTGGCCAACGGTCTGATCAATCTAACGACCCTGCCCATGTTTGTCGTATCAGGTATTTTTTTTAGTTACCACAACTTCCCTGAACTGGTTTTACCCATTATAAAAATTCTGCCGTTGACCATTTTAGCCGACGGTATCCGAAGTATCTTTATCGAAGGTAGCGGGGTACTTGATTTGACATCTTCATTTTCAATACTCATCGCAACCGGCGTGATCAGTTTTCTTGTCGGTCTGAAATTTTTCAAATGGCATTAACGAATAACCCAGATCGTCACAGTCCTGTCTATGATTATCACCTTCATACAAAGGAGAAGAGATGACATTCAAGCACAAACCGGAACTTATTAGTTTTCAGCTTTGTCCTTTCGTTCAAAGATCAGTCATTACCCTGCTTTATAAAAATATCCCTTTCCACCTCCGCTTCATCGACCTAAAAAACAAACCGGACTGGTTTTTGGAAATATCGCCCCTCGGAAAAGTGCCGGTCTTAAAAATAGGTGATGAAGTTCTTTTTGAGTCACAAGTCATCAACGAGTATTTAGATGAAGTTTCCCCACCTCAGCTTCACCCAACCGATCCCCTTATAAAGGCAAAAAATAGAGCCTGGATCGAATTTGGTTCCAGCCTGATTATCGCTCATCATCAGTTTACGACCTCCAAAGAACAGGCTCAAATGGAAAGATTCCTTAAAGAGTTGCACAACAAGTTAAAAATACTTGAATCCAGATTGGATCAAAAACCTTTTTTTAACGGAAAGGAATTTTCGCAAGTCGAGACGGCTTACGCGCCTTTAATGATCCGGTTAAAAATCATTGAGCAAAAAACTTCCCTTTTTTCCCTTAAAGACTACCCCAAACTTAGTGCATGGTTTAATTTAACTTGTCATATTAGGGCAGTACAAGATTCCACCATTGATCAATTTGAAAAACTGTACCTAGAATACTTAGTTAATGCGGAGAGTTTCTTATCAAAAGATTTCCCAGATAAATCTCTTTAAAGGTTTACTCTGTTCAAACTCCCCTTCGTTAATAATGATTGATCAATGAAAATCAAATCTGACGGCCAACGCGACCTACCAATAAAATGATTAATTTGAATTTTAAGAACAGCGATAATAACTCCATTGAAATAAAATAAACAAAATGCTTGCTTGCTTAAGATATTCTCTTTTGATAGGTTTCAAGCCATACAAATGTTTTATTATAAAGCAAATCAATGAGTAAAGATTTCAAAAATACGCCGTTTACTGATATTAATTAATAAGAAATTACCCTGGAAACGACATGAGCCTTTTTACACCTCTTCGAGAACTGCCTAAACAAGCAGAATTTAAAAAAAATGACGTTTTCCTGCTTTTTGGAGAATTAATCCCCAGGGGCTACGCTAACGGGCTTGTGAACGCCGCTAAAGAAGCGGGAATGACCATCGTCGGAATTACAGTCGGAAGAAGAGAAAAAAATAACGCTTTAAGATCGTTAACCCCGGAAGAGCTCAAAGAAGCGGAAGCCAATCTGGGAGGAAAGATTTACAACGTACCTCTTTGGGGCGGTTTTGATATGGATTCCCCTGATGATGGTCCCACTCCCCAGGAGATGCTAAAGGAGATTAAGGTCGACAACTGGGAAAGCTTTAAACTCGACTGGGACCGCATCAACGCCTGTAGAGAAACTGGCATCAAGCGTTTTCAGGATTCGCTAGCCAAAGTGATGCGGGAGCTCCAAGCCGATATACCAAAAGACGCAAACGTTTTTTTTGCCCATACGATGGCAGGCGGAATACCCAAAGCAAAAATCCTTTTATTTCTTACCGCCCGGATCGTCAAAGGTACCGGTGATCGTTTTTTATCCTCGGAACCCTTTTGGAAATCGGATTTAGGGCGGCTGGTTAAAATGAATTTCGAGGAAGTCACGGCCAACACTTTTAGCTACTTGATTCAGGCCAGTGAAACTATCAGGCAAAAACAAACCCAAAACAGTTGTCACGTCTGTTATTCGGCTTATGGTTATCACGGCTCGGAGATTTTAATAAACGACAAGTACCAGTGGCAGACCTACACCCCCTACCTTCCAGGATGGGCCAAGGTCAAACTGGAGGAAATCGCCAGACATGCATGGGAAAAAAACATCAAGGCGATCGTTTACAATTGCCCTGAAATCAGAACCAATTCAAGCGATCTTTTCGCCGGTGTAGAATTGTCCTTATTTCCCCTGATTCAATCTTTGGAAACAACCAGTGACTCGAACTGGACTAAAACTCAAATCGAAAAATGCGTAAGTAAGTTGGCCGACGGTATATCAAAAGATAAAATGCTCGACCAAATCAACGGATATCACTGTCATGAAGCGATTAAAGCTTTTTATGAAAATTTTGAAGACTGGCCCCGCCATAATAACCAACAACTTGCCGATTACATGATTGATATGTCTGAGCAGATCATGAATATGAACAAAACCAAGAAGGATTCCATTTCAGACTTTTTAAGTGCTCTCGTAGTTCAAAGCACTGGAAACCTCATGTTGCACGAGTCTTGGAATCCGCACGGACCTGTTTTATGGTTGGGACATGATTTGATCGCAAAAGATCTGACTCAAAGAGATAAAGGATAACTCTTGTTTAAAAGGTTTATCTGGTTTGAAAAAAATCATCAACCCGATCCCTTCTTTTAACTATGAAGTTCGGTCTCTTTCATCAAACAGCTAGAGCCTGTATTTTTCTTGCACTTACCCTTTATTTCATATGTGGTTCTTTATCGGCTCAACAACTATTCAATCTCGCAGAAATTGACCCCAATCAGACCAATTTTGAAGTTTATCACTCGTTTCAGCATAAATTGCTTCTAGTGGCTCTAACTTCAAAACCAAATGCCAAATTCGACTGTTCTGCAAACCGATATTTGTTTTACGATTTCGCCAAAGAAATCTTTTTCGAGATTCCCGCAGGTTTTTTATTGATCAGCAAGGACTACTCCAAAGTTTTCTACACCAAGATTCATACTTTGGGTGGTCTCAACCTCAATAATACCAAACAGTGGGAAAGTGACGCGGCACTTATCATCAAGGCTCTGAACATCTCTCCCGAGACCATGGAAAAAGCGAAGATCGTTAGCCGGGTAAGCAATCTTGCCTGTTGGATGCAGCCCGCTCTTTATAATTTAAAGTCAAAAAAATCCCAAACTTTTCCTTATCTGGCAGCCAATCTCTGTAAAAATAAATTTTGCGGGGAAGCTTTCTGGCCCAGCAACAAAGAAGTGCAATTCTGGATGCAGGTCGATCCAAAACTACACCATTTGATCCGACTTAACGTCAACAGTCTGGATATCAAGTACAAGAAGAAGGGACCCGTGAACTTGCGTGATAATCTGAACCAGTCCAGTGCTCCAAGAGAAAACCTGATCAATGAAAAGAACCTAGGAAAAGGTCAAATCAAACTGCTTGCGAAAAAGGGCAAGGAGATCCTTCTTGTATGGAACACCACCACAAAGGGAACCATCAAGATCGATTTAAACCGCACTAAAGCAGATCATTTTGCCTCCAGCCACTATCAGCCTTTGATTCAAAATCTGATCAATAAACAAAAAATCCCCCAAGCGAAATCCCTTATCCAATTCGCCTTGTGGCTTGAACCAAAAAGCCAATTGATCCTCTATGAAAACATAAAACTTATGGGATCACTTTTGATGTACGATGAAGTTTTTAAATCATTAAAGAAAGATTTCGATAAGCCTCAAAGAAAAGGGATTTGCCAAAAGATCCACCTAGACAAAACATTTCAGAAGTTATGGAAAAATCCTCTTTTTATCGAGGCCTTTAAAAAGAACTGTTCTTAAGACAAGAAGGCTTTTTATCCATGAATCGGCGATTTCTAGTTCATTCCCAGTTGGTTTTTTTTTTCGCGTTGATTGTTTTAACAACTTCCTGCCAGCCGTCACCAAGACCAGCCTTAACTCATGGCATCAAATTGCCGACCGGTTGGTTCATTTCCCACTATAACGCTCAGGTCGATCTTTTGAGTGCAAATGAAAAGGGAAAAAACTACTCGATTAAGTTTGACCGTATCACAAATAATAAAGAGGAAAGTTATTTTCTAAGCCTTGCGGAAGCCATCTTCCCAATGAAAAATAAAATTTTGGCTGAAATCCGTGGCAGTTCCGTTCCAAAGCAAAAGCTTGATAATTGGTATTTTGAGCGGTTATGGTGGTTCGATATTTATCAAGGTGGTTTTATACCATACGCTATAACAGGCGATGCGGTTAACTTTTACACCCAGCGTTATATCAACTTTAAAAAGAACTTAAAAGAGACCCCCTCAGATCTTTTATGGAAAAAAGGAAATAAGGACAAGGTGGAATTCACCTACGAGGCGCAAGTCATCATCCCTCAAAAGAGAACCGATGCTAACTTGCGGGAAGTTAGCGAAAGTTATCCCATCCGGGTAATCATGAGCCTAAAATGGTATGAATTCTGTGGACAGCCTTGCGGTTGGGGATTCGAGAAGAAAAGGGAAATCCTGTTTAGCTCTAAAACAGAAGTCATCGAAATCAAAGGAGACGGTATTTTTAAAAAATGGGTCAGCACTCCAGAGTCTCCCTATGCTCCCCATCAATGGATAACTTTCTAAACGAGAAACAATGCAACCCCTGCCTGCCGATTCCATCATCTATCAAGCCCGCTTGACAAACTGGAAAGATGCGGCAACAAAACTGTTGGATGCCGCTGGGCTTTTTGAGCGGATTCAATCACATAATAAAATTTTGCTTAAACCGAACCTCGTAACAAACGACCCTCCACCTATCACGACACCACCCGAATTAATCGAAGCGATTATCCTTTATCTTTGGCAAAAGGGGTGTAAGTCCGAAATTATCGTTGCCGACGGAACTGCCATGCCTTCCCTGAGTACCAAAGAAGTGTTTAGGCAGCTTGGATATAATCGATTATCGAAGGATTATGGAGTCATACTCAAAGATTTGGATACTGAGCCTTTGATGCTAAAGAAAAATCCCGCTTGCAAAAGATGGCCTGAAATCTATCTCCCGAAAATTGTCTTTGAAAGCTTTTTGATTTCCGTTCCCGTCTTAAAAGCCCACTCATTTTCAGGAGTTACACTCACCATGAAGAATATGATGGGTCTGCCGCCTTCAAAACACTATCAGCGAGGGGGTAGCTGGAAAAAATCGGCTTTCCATCACCGGATTGAAGAGGCAATATTCGATTTGAACCGGCATCGATCACCTGATTTTACGATGATGGATGCCACAGTAGGGATGAAGGACGCTCATTTATGGGGAGAAACTCTTAAGCCACCTCCCAACCTGCTTCTAGCGAGTTATGACCCTGTCGCGATAGACGCTTACGGAGCGAAGATCCTAAGTAGAAACTGGAAGGACATAGGCCATATCCGAAAAGCTGACGGAATATTAGGCAAAATCGAGGGATTGAGTTTAGTCGAGCTTTAAGCTTTGACCTTTAATGAATAGTCAGCTACCCGAAATTTTTTCTATTTTTTCAGACATCGATCCCACGTCAAATGGCTTCAACTACATTTTCGCAACCTAACTGGCGCAAAATATTTTAATGCTTAACCATAAATAAATTTCTCAAATTCCAATTGTCTTGCAAGAATCTCTTCTATGTCTTTTATATTGACTAAGTCCAATAATTCATAGATAAATAAATATTTTATGTCTTAAAAAGGATCTATTTTCCTTATATCGTCAACCTTTAACCTTTAGACCCAATTTTATGAGTGAAACAGCAACCCAAATAAATGATAATCATATCAAATTTATTGAAGAAGAAATTGATTTTGAACAATTAATCTCCGCCAGTTTAGATAATCTAAAAGAAAAAGAGACCGTCAAGGGAAAAGTAACGAACATCTCAAAAGATTTCGTGACGGTAGACTTTGGTTACAAATCAGAAGGCCAAATCCCCAAACAGGAATTTCAGGGTGAAGATGGCGAGCTGACTGTTCAAGACGGTGATGAGACGGAAGTTTATATTGAGCGTTTTGAAAATGATGAGGGACAGGTTGTTGTTTCTAAAGAAAAGGCAGACAAGTTAAGAGTCTGGGGAGAAGTCGGAGAGGTTTTCGAACAAGATGGTATCGTCAGTGGTGTAATCACCGCCAGGATCAAGGGTGGTCTATCAGTCGATATTGGCATCAAGGCATTTTTACCCGGTTCACAAGTTGACCTGCGACCGATTCGCAATTTAGACAAACTGCTGGGAGAACGCTTTGATTTTAAAGTTTTAAAATATAATCCAAAGAGAGGCAATATCGTTCTTTCAAGAAGAGCGATATTGGAAATCGACCGACAGGAGCAAAGAAAAAAGACATTGGGCTTATTAAAGGAAGATTCGGTTATCAAAGGCCATGTTAAAAATATTACCGATTATGGCGTATTTGTAGATCTTGGTGGTGTAGACGGACTGTTGCACATTACCGATATGACTTGGGGCCGTATCGTTCATCCTTCAGAGATGTATCAGATCGGGGATGAGATAGAGGTTCTCATTTTAAAGTATGATGAAGAAGAAGAGAAGGTCTCTTTGGGCCTGAAACAAAAAACAGCCAATCCATGGGATATGGTAAAAAAGAATTATCCAATCGGAACAGAAGTTTCAGGAAAAGTCGTCAGCCTTACGAACTACGGAGCCTTTATTGAAATTGAAGAAGGTGTCGAGGGCTTAATTCACGTGTCGGAAATGTCCTGGACAAAAAAGGTAAGACAACCTTCCTCGGTCGTTTCGCTTGGTGATGTGGTCAAGGCCATCATCAAAGAGCTTGATACCGAACAAAGGAGAATTTCTCTCTCTATGAAAGAGACAATGTCTAATCCATGGAACGCCGTTGCCGAAAGGTATCCGCCCAACGCTATAGTTTCAGGAAAGATCAGAAACATTACCGACTTTGGGATATTTGTCGGTCTGGAAGAAGGGATTGACGGTTTAGTTCATGTTTCTGACATGTCCTGGAGTCAAAGACAAAAAAATCCGCATGAACTTTATAATAAAAATGATGAGATCCAAGTTAAGATCTTGAGCATTGATGTTGATAACCAGAGGCTATCCTTGGGGATTAAGCAATTGGAAGAGGACCCTTGGCAAGCGTTAGAAAACAATCTTAATGAGGGCGATGTCATAACAGGAAAAGTCGTGCATGTTGCCGATTTTGGTGTTTTTCTAGAAGTAAGGCCCGGTGTCGAGGGACTGATTCATGTCAGTGAGATCGATAAAGAGGTTAGTAAAAAAAGTCTGACACAGTTTTATCCATTGGGCAGTGAAATCCAGGCTAAAATCATTAACCTGAAACTCAGCGAAAGGCGCTTAGGTCTTAGCGTGACGAGTGTTATGGACAAAGATGCAACCGCTGAAGTGGTAGAAAGTCAAGATACCGATATCCCTTCAGAAATGAGTGAAAAGGACAAGCCAAAGAAAAAAGCTAAAGCCGAAACTGAAATTGTAGCTGATACCAGCCCGGAAGAAGAAAAACCGGTAAAAAAAGCTACGAAAAAAGCCAAGGCAGAAGATTCTGCGGAACAAGCCGATGACGCAAAACCTAAAGAAGAAGGTAATTAGTCACTTCACTAAACAAAACCATCAGCTAGAGGACACAGTTTTTTGATAATATTTTTATGTGTCCTCTAACTCATCCAACGTAAACTTCAATCACAGCAATTGGTATGAGGTTGTGATGAATAAATTAAAGTCGTGGATAAAACAACACCCTCTCTGGGTCTTGTTAATAGTTTCCGCCGTTTTGCACCTTATCGTCATTTCTTCGATTAACCTCAAACAGTGGATTAATCCACCTACGCAAAAAACCTTTGAAGTCGATCTGGTTGAAAAGCAAAAAAGCTTATCCAAGCCCGCCAAATCATCTGTAGCAGTCAAGAAAGCCCCCCCACAACCCGAAAAGGAAGTGCCGAAAAAGGACGAAATTTCAAAAATACCACCAGCAAAACCGACCTTGAGTCTTCGATCAAAACTCACATCTCAAGAGCAGTTGGAAGGACTCGTATCGGGCACGCCGCCTAATGAAATCAAGCAGGAACAAATCGCCATCCAACCTGAAGAAAGCAGAATTGTTTTAGATGCCGACGAAAAAAGCAAAGCCGATATAAAAGCACTCATCATCAAAAAACCCGAAAAAAGCACCTCCCCAATAACCGGGGTCAACGCCAGCCAAGTTAAGGGCAAAAGAAACAAATCTATACCCACCCCTCAACTGATCGATAAATCAAGTAGTTTAATTAAAAACGCTGAAAAAACACCTTCAGGGATAAGTGGCGGGAAAAAGACTTCCTCTAAGTCCGACAGCATTATCGAAGGAGAGGTCAGTAAAAGAAAGATCATCTCCAAACCCAAGCCGCCAAAACTCAACCTGGATAAAGACGTGACCATCTCCCTGAAGTTTACCGTGCTCTCAAACGGAGAAGTCGATCAAATCATCCCTTTCATTAAAGCGGACTCGGAGTTGGAACGTCTCGCGACCCGTCTTTTAAGGCTATACCGATTTGAGCCTCTTTTCGACAGTGAAAACACCCAAAACGGTATCATCCACTTCACCATCAAACGAAAGAATTAAAACAATCGACAGTGTTTCCTAATTATCTTCAGTATAATAAGATCGCATAACCTTTCGGTTCCCGACTGGATCAATGACCTTTACATTGCTGATTTTTTCTTTCCAATTGGCCTTGACCGGTATTGAAATTAAAGGCGCGACGATTTTCAATGCTTTTGGTAAAAAAGTAAAAGCGGCGGGAAGACGACCCAATAACACGCCGTCTATGATCAATTCCACCTCCTCGTCCAATCCATCAATACCCAGATCTGAAAAAGCTTCTTTCCGCATTAAATCATTATCTAAAAAGGTTTGGAATGGGTTTAAACTCGATAGCTTTTTAAAAGACCCAGGGCAAAGATGGTAATAGTCAAACTTACTCTTGCTGATTCTTAGTTTAGTATGGATTTTAGGCCCACCAATCAGTGAATTACCAAGTAAAATAAAGGCCAAAAAAACTTTTTTATCATTAATAACTTTATCCTTTTGACTGAGCACTAATCTTTTGTTTTTTTTATCGGAGTTAATTAATGACGATAACTTCATCCAGGTTTTCCCCCCTCTTTGAAGAAAAGGTAGTTGAAAACTTGAAACCCCCATCACAGCGTCATTGAGGACCAGTTGGCTAGCCGGCAAACCCTTCTTGTCAGTGAAGTGACAACGGACCAGATCTATTGGAACCATCGTCTTCTTTTGCAAAAGCTCTGACATCTCTATTATTCCGGATGGAAAACCCAGACTTTGGGCAATGGCTGTTTTTTTCTGATCAGGTAAATATGCGAGATAATTTTCTCGTTTTATGTTAGACAGATAGGAATAGAGACTATTTACAAAATTGCTGAAAAAAAAATCATCCCCCACCACAATAATATAATCAAAAGATCTCAACTGAACAGATGAAAATGAATTGGCAGCGTCAGGGTAAAACAACTCTGCGTTTGGAAATAACTTTAACAGATACGCCTGGTTTTTGCTCCAAAACCGGGCCGTTTTAGAGGATAAAACTAAGTTGACAATAAAAAGATATTTCATAAAACGTTACTTGTGACCTGACGGTTTAATTACATTAATATACAAAAAACCTTAGTTTAAAAGTTTTAAACCTTATAGTTAAACATAACTGATTCTTTTTGTTTTTAAAACTGCTTTTTCCTTATGATTTATAAATAGCATCATAAACAATCATTGCAAAATAATCCTGATCAATGCTATCGGATTTGATAAGCTTGATCCCGTTGACATCTCGGCTCTTTGAGCTCTATGATTAACGGAACATAAAGTTAATATATACCTAAAATTTAAAATGACCATGGTTATGTCAAACCATTTTATTACTTCCTGATAAAGAATCGATGGATCAACAAATTAGACAGCAATTAATCAAAGTCATCAGCAACTTCACCCCAAAAAAAATGATGGTTATTGGTGATTTGATGTTGGATCAATATACTTGGGGTAGTGTCAGTCGCATTTCGCCCGAAGCACCCATACCGATTTTATCAGTCGATAAAGAAGAATTCCGCCCAGGGGGCGCGGCCAGTGTCGTGGCAAATATCCACGCGCTGAATTCAAAAGTCTTTCCCGTCGGTTTAATCGGCAACGACTCTCAGGGCGAGACTTTTTTAAAGGCCATGGATGATTTGAAGATCGACAGATCCGGCATCATTAAAGGAGACTCCATACAGACGATCATCAAAAAAAGAGTGCTGACCTCCCAACAACAACTGCTCCGGATCGATTACGAAACCACCTCAGAAGAATATGAAAAGTTTGAAAATGCCCTCATGGAAAAAATCAAGGGACTCCTGCCTCAAATGGACGGTATTATTTTTTCAGACTATGCGAAAGGGGTTTTCAGCCCGAATCTCACTCAACAAACCATCCAGTTGGCTAAAAAGCACCAGATACCAATTTGTTGCGACCCGGGAAAGGGAAAGGACTATACTCAATATAAAGGTGTTACGACCATCAAACCGAACCGATCGGAAACTGAACAAGCCTCCGGCATCAAACTGAACACCCATGAGCAAATCCTTCAAGCTGCTGAGGTTCTTCAAAATAAATGCGCCTGCGAATTTTTGACCATCAGTCTGGATAAGGACGGCATTTTGCTTTTTAGAAACAAAAACGACTTTCAGTTCATACCAACTTCCGTCAAGGAAGTCTTTGACGTTACTGGAGCCGGGGATATTGTCATCAGTATCCTAGGCGTTTTGATCGCATCGAAGATTTCTCCAGAGATTGCCATCCACATGGCCAATGTCGCGGCGCAAAGAGAAATCTCTCACCTAGGAGTGGTCCCCATCCCCTGGAGGGAGATTAATGCTTACTTGTGCGATAACAGCCTCAGTCAAAAAGTCACTACGGTTGAGCAGTTACAACACGAACAATGGGACCATAACAAAAAGCCTCTTATTTTCACCAACGGTTACTTTGACCAGTTTTCTACGGGCCACTTAAGGTTCATTCTCGAGATCGGCGAGATCCCGGGAAAACTCATCGTTGCCATCAACAGCGATCAATCCATCTTTCGGCAAAAGGGGGTTTACCCCTTGCTAAAGGAAAATGACAGGGCACGCATTCTGGCCAGTTTCGAAAATGTTTTTAAAGTCCTGATCTTCGATGAAGACGATGCCTCAAATCTGATCGAAAAACTCAAACCTGAGATAGTCGTCAAGGGAGAGAAATTTAAAGGCCAGGTGCTTCCGGAAAATGATATCCTTAAACAAATCGGCACTGAAATAAAATACATCCCCCATTTCTCCAATCTGCCATGATTCGGATTTCTGGTGGTTTTTTAAAAGGGAAAAAAATTCGAGCACCTAATATCAGCCCTTTACGGCCTACTTTGGAAAAAACCCGTTCCGCCATCTTCGACACGCTGGTTTCACGTTTCCAACTAAAAGACTACTGCGTCATTGATCTTTTCGCTGGTTCGGGAGCACTTGGTTTTGAAGCTCTCAGCAGAGGCGCGGCAAAAGCGGTCTTTATCGAAAACAATAAGAAACTTTTCTCTGGGCTAAAAAATACGGCTGAGGAGCTCAAAGTTGGAGAATTTTGTACCTTTTTCCTGAGCGATGCGTTAAACTGGATTCAGGATTTGTCCGTTAATGCTTCCAAGTCTCTATTTCTGGTAGATCCACCTTATAAAAGCAACCTCAGTCAAAAAGTGCTGGAACTTCTGGCACATAATAAAATAGACTTGACCAATAGCCTTGTAGTTATTGAAGAAAGTAAGCGTTCAGAAATAGATATCCCAGAATGTTTTTTGGTGATCAAGCAGAAAATATTTGGAGATACACAATTGTATTTCCTTGAATTTAAAATATGAAATACCCCCCATGAAAAAACTTATATCCAGTTTGATGTTAATCCTAATACCCTTGAACATTTTAGTAGCGAGTCAAGGAGCCTTTTTGATCGTCAAATCCACTTATCTTTATGATGAAATAAACAAATCCGGCAGGAAATTTTTAACGCGCTCAAAAAAAGCCTTTGAAGTGATCGATATCAAGGAGCTTTCATCGGGTTCCTTGATGTTTCAAATTATCTACCCCCTAAAAAAAACATCGATTACCGGCAGCGGTTTTATAGTCGAAAACGATCTTGAACTAAAAGAACTAGGTACGGCAAACATCAAAGTTTATAACAAAATCCCTCAAAACAAAAAAGAAAATTTCAAATACAAACTCATACCCGCAAACCAATTTTTATTTTCAGGCAAACAATCAGAATCTCCCGTTTTTAAGAATATTTTATTCAGAGCCGTCAATTATAAGGCAAAAGTCCCCAAATTGTACTGGGTCGACAGATGGGCCGGAATATTTAGAGCCGACAAGACGGCTGAATGGTTAAATGATGTTCATCAAAGACTCAAGGCGCAAAAACAGCCCTGGTCGATTACGCAAAAAATCCTGATGGGATCGGTTGAAACGGGTTTTACTAAAGAGCAGGTATTGATGTCGCTGGGGCAACCTGAAAAAGAAATCAAGTCCGATGACGGAAAGCAGGATGAATGGGTATACCCGCACTATAAATTAATTTTTGAAAACGAAAAAGTAGTCCGGGTTTTGTAACAGAAAACTATTTCATTGACTTGACACAGCGAAAACCGACATCCTTCCAAGCATAGTCGACCTTGCTACTAGTTCGAAACCAACCCAGGGACTTATCCTCAGGTTGTGCCCATGAGCCTCCCCGGATCACTTTTTGTTGAGAAATCTGACGGCCTTTCGGAAAGGACTTTAAATAATCATCTACCCATTCTCGAACATTCCCCGCCATATGTTGTACACCATAAACCGATACATCCCTGTTGTCTGCCTCAACATCCAGTGGTTTTAATTCTGCCGACTCCAGTGTTCTTGCGTAATTTGGTTTGAATTCATCCCCCTCCCAAGGATATTTCCTGCCGGACTCACCACGAAAAGCTTTTTCCCATTCCGCTTCAGTTGGTAACCTTTTATTGTTTTTCTTGCAATAAAGGCTGGCGTCGTTCCAACTGACCTCGACGACGGGTAGGTTCTCCTGTCCTGGGGGTATTTGAGAGTTGACCCAATAAGGGGGAGCTCTGTGTCGATATTGTTCGATGAAATTTTTATAATTCTCGTTGGAAACCTCAGTCCTATCAATATAATATCCCTTGCTTAGATTTACGGTGAACTGGGGACTTGAAAGACGGTCTCCCTCATTGGAACCCATGATGAATCTACCAGAGGGTACAAACACCATCTCGCCTTTTATGTGGTTCATGTTTTTGGTTGAGTTTTCAGCTTTCACATCTTGCTTTTCACTCGAAAAGCTTATCAAATCTGCCCACTCAATAACACCGTTGTAAATATTTAATAGTTTAAGTGACGCGACAAACTGCCCTTTTTTTGAGGTGATGCTGCCGTAAATAAAAGCATCCACACCATAAAGCTCTCCCATTTTCTTCGCTTTATTCTCATCAATGAATTCCAACATACCCAGTTTCTGTTCTTCTAATATCAACCTCAAGTTATCCCTGTCCACAACCTGAAATACTTTATCTGCGGTAAGGGTCACCGAGAGAAAATCGATGATCTGGTTTGTCTTGAATTCGCTTTTAATGCTCCAAAAACTAATCTGATGAATCTTGTCTTTTTTAAACCTTTCCAAATCACTACGGATAGACGTAACCATTTTTTGGGAAAGGTTTAAAATTGCTTTTGTCTCTGGCCTCAAAGGCGCGATTTCAAAAAAGTCCGCCCAAATAATCGCCGAACTTTCAACATCAATGGCTTTAATGGTGATGGTGTCCTTATAAAAGTTACCATAAATAAACAAATCCACACCCAATAAACGGCCCAGTTCCTTATAGGTATCCGTAGAGACCATACCAGACAAGTTAAACTTCTGTTCGTTTAAGATCAGTTGGAGCTTTGAGCGATCGATAACTTTAAATTTATGACTACGGACAATAGCGACATTGGTATAGTCGATCAGCTCATTGATTTTATCAGTCTGTAGATTTCCTTGAATTTTTGAAAATGCGACGGTTTTATATTTCTGCCCATCCACCTGATTGAGTGAATCGGCAATCTGGCGGGAAAGATTTATGGTGTCTAACGCAATAAGCGGGGAGGAGCCGAATGCGAAAAGAAAAATCCCGACAGTGATGATCCTAATCCAAATTGAATTCGATAATGGTAATGTCAGTTTTTTCACGGATATTATTTATTTTAGATTATCACCGTTTACTATCGATCGAAATGGAAAATTCAGCTACTAATGAATTTCCTCTTTATATTTTTACCCTGAAACGGTATCCAGTATCTAACAAAAACCAAAGAATATTTATAACTTATCCTTGTTTTTTAGGCAAGTATCATAATAAATTACGAGCATGACTTTGTTTATCGTTTCCACACCCATCGGAAATCCCGATGACATCACTTTAAGAGCTCTAAAAACCTTAGAGACCGTCGATTTTATTATCTGTGAAGAATTTAAAAACGGACAGCGTTTTTTAAAACAGCACAAGATACTAAAAGAGATTTTCACCTTAAACGAACACAACGAAAAAACAGAGGCCACCTTTATTTTATCGATGCTCTTAAAGGGTAAAAATGCCGCTCTTATTTCAGATAATGGAACTCCGGTTTTCGCTGACCCGGGAAATCATTTGGTCAGTATGTGTCATCAAGCAAAGATCAAGGTCTCACCAGTACCGGGCGCATCATCGCTCTTATCCGCTATCGCCGTTGCCGGTGTCGATTTTAACCAATTTTACTACGCCGGTTTTCTGTCCAGGAAATCAGAGGCCCGACGAAAAGAAATCAGATCGTTTCAAACCATGTGCTGTCCGGTCATTATTTACGATACGCCTTACCGACTGCTACAGGTTTTAAAAGATATGCAAAGCGAAATCCAAGATCGCAGGATGATCACGATTTTGTTTTCCATGACAAAAGAAGATGAAATGATTTTAAAGGGTTATCTGACGGATTTGTTGAAAAAACTGACCAAAAATCCATTGAAGCAGGAGTTCGTCATTATCTTGGAGCCTTCGATGAAAAAACAGCGTGCGCACATGCTCAATAAACACCGGTAAACATGTTAGGTGAATTAAAACCGATCCAACAGGCTACCCCATTTATCAAGGACTTTTCGTTGTGTCTCGGGATCTTCTTCCAACACCGGCGGATACCATGTCTTCATTCGACAATCGATCACCACAGATCCTTTAATCCCTATATGAAAACGCTCAACCCTTTGATCACCGTAGATATCTGCCGCCGGCTCAAAACGGGTAAAGACATGCCAGATGAAATCCTCCGGACTCCTACAGGCCTCAATTGCGTCATCAAGCAAAAAAATTATTTTAAATCCTTTTGCCAGCGGTTCCAAAAGAACTTCCTGAGCTAAATCCTTTTTCATAATATAAGGGACACCTGAAACACATAAGGCACCAGGACAAAATACCACCGGATTTTTTAAGTGCGCTGATTTTAGTTTACAGTCCAGATCCCTTTTCAGCTGATTTATCACCGGACCGATTCCCATTAAAATTCCCTTGCTTCCCTTATTTACTTTAGGACCCGTATAATCCAGGGTATCCTGAGAAATGTTTGAAAGTATAAATAGGTCCTTTTCAAAATCAGCCCTTTCCAAAACTATTTCGAGCAAAACCTTAAAATTTCTAATTTCACAATCCTGATCGGTAACAAACAAAAACTTGGTCAAGGAGAGATGCCCCTCACTAAGTATCCTTAACGCCGCCGTAAATGCCTCCTTATAATATCGGTTCTTCACCACCGCAGCAGCCAAAGAGTGCACACCTGACTCCTCGTAAGCCCAAACCTTCTTCACATTAGGCATCACAATCGGAAAAAGTGGCTCCAAAATCTCTTGCAAAAATTCGGCGATAAAATGATCCTCTTGAGGCGGGCGACCGACGATCGTGGCCGGGAAAATAGCGTTCTTGCGGTGATAGACCGACTTTACCTTCATAAATGGATAGTCATGACAAAGAGAATAATAACCGTAGTGATCTCCAAATGGCCCTTCCGCTCTTCTTTCGTGAGGAAATATTTCACCCTGAATCGAAAAATCAGCCTCCACCACTGAAGGGATTCCGAAACGGTCAAAGTCACCGATTTTAAGTTTTTTGCCCATCAGCATTGACGCGAAAAGCAGTTCAGGCACGTCCTCTGGAAGAGGCGCAATCGCCGCGACCGTCAAAGCGGGCGGACCTCCGACAAAAATCCTGGCCTTAAGGGGAAGGTTCCTTTTTTCAGCCTCGAAATAATGAAACCCGGCTCCACGGTGAATTTGAACATGCATCCCAGCATGGGTAGCGTCAAAAATCTGAACCCGATACATCCCCAGATTCCCTTTACCGCTAACCGGGCATTGGGTATAGACCAAAGGCAGGGTGATAAAACCACCACCGTCATTGGGCCAACTTTTGATTTGAGGCAGTTTCGTCATATCGCCACCTGGAATAAGGCTCTCAAACCCCGGTCCCTTGTTTTGCCTTTTCAGCCCGATTTGAAGCCCCTTAAACGCAAGGTCTTTCGCATTCCAGATTTTTTTGAAATTTGGTGGCAGCATATTCATCATCACGCCAGCGGCCGATGCGATGAATTTCCTGGCATCATCACCAAACGCCAGATCGATTCTTTTAACCGAACCGTAGAGATTCGTAACCACCGGGAACTCGGTCCCCATGACATTGGTAAACAGCACCGCTGGCCCTTTTCTCCTATTGACTTCCCTTTGAATTTGCGCCAATTCCAAGTCGGGATCGACCGGATCGTCCAAAACCCAAAGCTCATCATTGTTTTTTAGCAATCTAGTGAAATCCTCTGTACAAAGAAGCGCTTTATTTTTCCGGCTCATCAGTTTTCCTTGAAAGGAAGCTATAAAGAATCAGGATGACAAATCCCACACTAATCAAGTCATCTGCGAGATTGTTGACGAAAAAACTTTTGTCATAAAAATGAAAATACATATAATCCGTAACCTGTTGACGGAAGGCCCGGTCAATGAGATTTCCAATAGCACCAGCTAAAATCAAGGAATAACCGACTTTTTCGACAGTAACCAGTTTCGCCCAGTATATAAACAAGTAGATAAAAATCCCCGCAACGACGACAAACGACACCCCTGCCAAAGCTGGAACCCTAACCATATCAGGCAGATTGGACAAGAAACTAAAGGAAATTCCTCTGTTTTCCTGATATGTTAAATGAATAAAATTTGGAATGATCTCAACAAAGCTGCTGGAAGTTAAATAACTTCTCACCAATATTTTAATTACTTGATCTAAAAGCGCTAAAATCCCAATAAGAATAAGATAAAGCACCATCTCTGTATGTTTCTTCATTATGAAATACCGCCGATCTATTTGTTGGGAGTTGGAATTAACAGGAAAACCAATCATAATCCAGAGGGATTAGGAGTACAGGAAGACTCAAGGTTGTCTCATCGAATATAAGAACTCTTCTGGGGTCAAATTTAACGTCAAACAAACGAAACTTACAATTTGATTTTTTCACCGGACATCTCGTCCTCTTCCATTTTCGTGCCTGAAATTTCGACACCCGACATGATCTCGCCTGCGATATCCTTTAATGCCATAACTTCTCCCGAAGGTGAAACACTCGACATTTTTCCCTGAGGAATATCAATATCCTTATTGGTCACCGATGAGGCCATATTGACCAGACCATCGACCGTGGCGACCGTGGTTTGTTCCATTTTATATTCAACCACAAAATCGGTACCCTTTACTCCGATCACCGCATTGGAAGTCTTTATGATCACTCTTTGCTTTCTGCTTTTGGTTATCATTGCTCTGATTTTCCCGAATGGAGAAAGGAAGAAATTTTTGATAGCACTATCTTTTTTAGCGTTATCCTGATTGATTTCCAGTTTCGTCGAAGCTGCCACGATAACCTCGTCACCCGTACTCAATTGAACCTTGGCCTTTCCAGTCGCCCCAGTTTTAACAACATCCTTCATCTTTAAGACCATCCCGAAACCGCTAACTTTCTTTTCCACTCCGTCCCTTACGACGAGGACTTCTCCTTGAACGACGAAAACCTTGCCCAGTCCATCCGAAGCGGGACCAAACTGACAAAAAGCCGTCAAAGGCAGGAAAAAAAGAATCACGATGAACAAAGTCCGTTGGGCCGCAAAGCTGGATATTTTTTTCGGTTCCATAGTTTCGAAAGTCGCTACAAGTTTGTTAAAATAATTTCAAGTTCGACGAAAAAGCAAATAATCTTATTGTATCAGAAGCCTTAGACTATATTTATTTATAATAAAATACAACAAAAAACCCAAATTCCCGGACCGGAGTTAAATAAACCGACTCACTTAATTTAAACCTTCTGGTCACTATGGCGATGAATCATGATTAAAACTTGGTCTGGTCTTGTTTAGGTGTTGGCGCATAGATTGCAGATATTCTTTAGTAGTACGATTCAGTCTGGATTTTTTGTTAAGGTTTTTTATTTTTGTTGCCGATAAAAGAAGTAGTGATGTAAACACATCCTGCGTCAACGACTTTCAATAGAAGTTAAACCCAAAAAAAGGATCAACGGATGAAAAAGACTCCTTTGAAAAAAACGCAACAAAATGCACGAATCCAACTTAAAAATCATGCGGAATACAAAAAAGTAATCTTCCCACTTTCTGATTTAAATATCACTGACAACGAAAAAAACGCGTCCGTTTTTTTGGATTCCGCGGGAACCGGAACCAAGCGCATTGAGGTCCGCTTGGAAGGAGACCGTTTTTTAGTCGAAGGGAAAAAAATTCCTCAGGAGGGTTTCAACCTGAAAATGATTTTCCATGAATATCTGGACGGCTTTCTAAATTCCCAAATCACCCTTTCTGACTCCCTTAATCTGAGCCATATTGAGGCCAACCTTTTTAACGGACAGTTGCGCCTCAAGGTATCAAATAAACTAACAGCAAAAAGCTTAAATTTTAATTAGTCTTTTAGGCAAGATATTATATTGATCCTGCCTTTCCTTGCGTATGATTAAAATTTAGATTTCGAACATACGCAAGGGACTATCGTTTAAAAGTTTCAACTCCCTTTTCATAACTTCCTCTCCAGTGACAACAGCGACAGAGGATTTCTGATCAAGGTATTTTTGTGCCACCTGAATAATCTCCTCCTTGGTGCAACTTAAAATCTTTTGTCTCACCTGCTCTCTCATCTTTAGAGATTTCCCTTTGCGGTCGAGGATATATTCCTTTTGAGCCTTGGCAGCCGGAGAAACAGGAACATCCAGCTTGCTACAAGTCTGCAGAATCGCTTCGTCAACGTCATGTTGGCTAAAATGATCACCATTGATCCATTCCAATGCCTTCTCGTAAACACTTAAGGTGTTCGAGATATGCGGATCACGGTAAGAAAGAAAGGTCAAAACCCCTTCCTCTGAATCATAACCGGCCATGCCGCCATAGGCGCCACCTTTTTCTCTAATCTCACCGTGCAGATAACATGATTGAATCAGATTGGATAACACCAATAAAACCGGACTGTCTGGATTTTCATAGGTCGGCACCTTAAAACATTGGGCCACATACGCCACCGGTGTCGTAGTGATCCAGGCTTCCCTTTGGTAACCTAGGCTGAATTGGCCCTTATGCTCAGGAACATCCTTTTTATCGGTACTTTCCGGCCATTCGGTATTTATCTTGGACAGAAAATCGCAAAACTCCCGGATATAATCCTGGGTTTGTTCAAATGCCTCTTTTTCGCCAACGATCAACAGAGAAAGCTTTGATGCCCGCAAAAAGTCTCTAAGCACCATCTGAAAGGATTTGGATGCCTCAATCAAAGCGGGCTGACTCATCTCGGCCAACCGGTTCATCAAGCGCAGTTGATAGACCCCTGAATGAACTTCACTGACATGACTCACGAAACCATAGTTTCTTTTCGCCAGACTGTTGGCATAACTATGACCTGAAGAAATCACTGAATTATAAAGCCGGTTGGCTCTTTGTGTGATTAAGGTCTGAAGATGATGGGTCTCATCCATTCTGAAATGGCCCATCATTTTTTTAGCTAACTCAAAAAGCTTCCCTTGATTTTCGTTCAGAGCCCGACTGGCGACGCAAAAATACTCCTGAAATTCCTGCTCGCCACCGATCACAGGCTCGATAACAGGTCCCGCTGAAAAACCACCTGTAAAGCGGTTGACCTGAGCATACATCTGGTCAAAGCTGAGATCCTCCGCCCCGACATTGGTCAGAAAAAAACCCAACACCGACATAAGTTCACGGTCTTTCTTAGGCAAGTCTTCCACCTTAAAATACCAGTTGAAATACATGATGCCGTTTGTTGGTTGTTCATAAAAAGTCACATTAAGATCGCTCATCTTCATGGTCGGCTCAACATGTTTTACCTCAACGGGGATATCTGAGACCCTCAGGCTCGGCAGACAAGAAAGATCCTCTTCTTCTTCCTGGTATTTCTTCAGTTTCAAAGCATCCTCTATAATCGACTGTTTTTCTTCGTCAGTCAGTTTTGAACGAATTTCCTCCAGGCTTTTCTTTAATTTTTCATCCCTCATGTTTTCCAATTCATGATCAGGTTTCAATACCACTTTTACCCTGTGTGGATTTTTAAGGAGATACTTCTCAATCTGCTTCTCCAGAAAAGGACCTTTCGCGATATTTTCCTTTAATTGACGCATGGTCTGATCGAAATCAATGGCCTTTACCGGGTCGCCACCATGTACCCAAATACTGAAAAATCGGAACAATAAATTCAGGCAATAAGGGTAATGCCCGCCACTGATCTCTTTTACGTCTAACTCGATCTGGTGGATAGCTGAATCGATCTGTTGTTGATTAATCCCGTCTTTGACCACCCCTTCCAAAGTTTCGATAATCAAGGCTTCCACCTTGTCGACATCTTCATCAGCTACCCCCTGAAGGCCCGCACTGAAATAAGTCTCTAAAATATCATCTTCAAACCCAGTGGTATCGGCCATCGATTTCCCTAAATGGGATTCCAGCAATTTCCGGCTCAATGGCGCGCCTGGATGGCCCAATAAAATCAAATTGACCAATTGAAGAGATAAGACTTCTAACGGCTCCTTAATGTTGCAGGCCAGCCAAGCCAAAGCGACCTGGCTTCTTTTACCATCATCTTCCTCCTTGTTTAATGGGTAGGAATAAGTAAAAGATTGTCGCTCATTATATCTTTCGACCTCTTCGACGAAAACCACGGGGTTTGCCTTGTTAAATTTGCTCAATACCATTTCATCAATCAATTTTAAATGGTTCCCCAATGGGAAAGAACCATAGGTATAAAACAAAGAATTACTAGGATGATAATATTTCTTATGGAAATCGTTCAACTGCTGGTGAGTCAGGCTACGAATCTCTTCAGGATCGCCACCAGAATTGAACCGGTAGTTGTTAGTCGGGAAAAGCGCCTGATTAAGGCTTTGATGCATAACACTGCTTTGGGAGGACATCGAACCCTTCATTTCATTATACACAACCCCCTTTACCATCAAAGGTGAATCTGGATCATCTTCTTTCTCAAATTCGAGTCGGTGACCTTCTTGCTTGAAATTGATATCGAGCAAGCTGGGGAAAAAGGCGGCATCCAGATAAACCCGCATCAGATTATTAAAATCAACCTCATTTTGACTGGAAAAAGGATACATGGTCCAATCGCTGGCGGTAAAGGCGTTCATGAAAGTCTTCATGCTCCTCTTGATCATCGAAAAAAATGGATCACGAACCTGATATCTCTCCGATCCGCAAAGGGCAGTATGCTCCAATATGTGAGCCACCCCTGTCGAGTCAGAAGGAGTCGTCCTAAAAGCCACACCAAAACAATTGTTGTCGTCCTCATTGCTGAGGTGGATCATCAAAGCACCTGTCTTCTCATGCTCCAACTGATACATAATGTTTTTTAAGGTTGGAATCGAGGTTGCCTTTTTAATCAAAAATCCGTGGATGCTTTGTCCTTCTTTCAAATTCGGGTTTCTTTCGTCAATTACCATTGTATCCTTTCACTAAAAATTAAAATAGAATCGATGTTGAAAAAAATGAAACAAATAAACTGCTGCTACAATTTCGTCGGACAGCAACAAATTTGGTTTTTAAAATTTATTTAACTTATTAAGTCAATAACCATATTTAATTTCGCGTATCTTTTCCTCGCGCTTAACGAAATAAAAGTTAATCTCTTTTTATTTTATATATTTACAAAACAATTAATTTTTGCGTGATATTTTATTTGCCATCATTGTCAATCATTTGAGAAGCAATTGAATAATTGATTTATCTTATAATATCATCTGATTGACAATATTGTAGGTCTCCTTCAATAACAAAACCTCCAGCTCTAAACTCAAACAATAAGCGTGGTTTCGTTCATTATCTGATATTTTTTGCTTCGACTTTGCCCGCAAATTGGCTGATTGTCTTTTAACACCTAACACATTAATTTTAATTCTTTTTATACTATACAAAACTATTGAACAAAATTGTAATGGGATTTAACAATAAACTACACAATTGAATGAATGATTCAGAAAAAGCCCAAGGTTTTTTCAATTCGTTTTATTAACAAATGCGCTCCTCCAAGCACCACCGATCAAGTGAAAGTCCATTATAGGTTTTTTACAATCCACTATTTTATCTTTTGGCACAGTATAAGCAGAAATAGAGGGACTCCTGCGAGACAAATCGGAAGAGACTTTCTTTCATAGAAATGTCAGTCTCTTCCGATTACAAAAGATTTAACCCTAGATGTTGGAGACCAACATGAAAAAAACATTTGTGATCGCCAGAAGAAGAAAAAAATCGACTTCTTTTAATCCCAGCAAAGAATATGTGAACAAAGCTATTGAGGATTACCTTAAGAAAGGTGGAAAAATAACCAAAATTGTTGACCTTTCAGATAATCTCAATGAATTTATATCAGCTCCGGATGTTAAATCTCCTGCTGATGAGTTCTTGATGGATCGTTTTTAGTCGTTTTAAATAGATACTGCCGAATTTGCTTCATATCATCCCATACCAGACTTAAGGCTCTCGAGTTCCTTAACAGATATGATGGATGAAAAGTCGGAATCAATGGGAACTTATCGTAACGGATCAAAGTTCCCCTCATTTTCATAATCCCTGACGCATCAGGGATTAAGGCCTTAGTCGCTATATTTCCAAGAGTGACGATCAACTTAGGTTGAATGAGGCTGATTTGCCTTTTGAGTATAGGTAAACAAGCGTCCATTTCCTGCGAAGTTGGATTACGGTTACCAGGTGGTCTGCATTTAACCACATTGCAGATATAAACCGAATTCCTGCTGATCCCGATCGATTGAATGATTTGGGTCAAAAGTTTTCCGGCTTTACCAACAAAGGCCAACCCCATATTATCCTCTTCCTCTCCAGGCCCTTCGCCAATAAATAACAATTCAGCCTTTTGATTTCCCTGTCCAAAAACAATCGTCTTTCTTTCTAAAGACAAATCACAGTTCGCGCAGTTGAAATAGCTTAGTTTTAAAGAATCAAGGTTTTCCGGATTTTTTCGAACATCCTGCTTTTCCTCAAGCTGTTTTTTCGCAGCCAGAATTACTGCTGGTTGACGCGGTATTTTCTCAAGGGTCTTATTTTCCAGTGAGACTATTATCTCTCCGCTTAAAGTTTCGATTGGCTTCCTTTCGGACTGAAAAGTCTTAAACGCGCTTAATATCTGTTCTCTGCATGCCTCGTCCAGTGGCTCCAAACATATGTAGTCCGATGCTCCACTAAGGGCTCTGAGCTTGTTTTCCAGTTTTTTTGCCGTGTCAGAAACAGTTTCTTGATTCATTTACGAAGCTTAATTTTTATCACGCGATTTTGGATGCTTACTTTTTTTGAATTTTCGCATCTTTTCTATTGGTAGTTGAAACCAGAAGAAAAAGAGTTTAGTTTTGATGATCCAGGAATAAAAAAAATGAATTACATCTACAACTTTTTAATAAATAAGTTTACGCTTCCATAAGAACAATGAAAAGGGGTTTATGAAAAAAATATACTGCTTTTTGATAGTTTTTCTTTTTGGAGTCGTTGTCGCGCTGGGAGGTGGTTTCGACGTTTTTCATTTTGATGACGCTCCAGATGAGGTGATGGACAGCGGGAAAAACCGATGTTCCTTCGATAGACTTCAAATGGATACCAGATGGCCCTGGAAATCGTATTTATCCTGCACGGATTATGATTTCAAAGGAGTCAAAACCAAGCTTTATTTTGAATTTAATAACAACGAACTTCAGGCGGTTTACGTTGTTTCGATCGATATTGCGGATTATCGGCTCATCAAGCACTTAAAACCAAAACATCTTGTAGCAAAAAACAAAGGTAGTAAAAAATTGTCTTCTAACTTGGCTGACCAGCTTATTTTTCAAGACAAGGTTTATGTCTTTGATAAAGGCAAACAAAGAACCGATTTTTTTTATAATGGGAAATGGGAGTGGGAATTAAAATTTTCTGATCTTTATCAAATCGAGTCCGATCTCGACCGTCAAAAAAGCCTATTGAAAAATGAGGAAGATGGGGCTGTGACCGAGTGGAAAAATTATTCTTTCGGGGAAAAACCCGACATAACCAAATCTAAGCTGGAAGGTTTTTGTGAAAAACTTGAGGCTTCAACCTTCGAAGGTTCGGATGGAAATAAACTTTTTGTTTGCAAAGGCTATCCTTTTGTCGAACAAAAAATACAAGTCCGTTTTTTGTTTTTCAAGGACGCATTGGTGAAAATCGAATTGGACCTAGATCCAAAATGGTATGAGACTCTGTTACCACAGCTAAAAACAAAATATGGCAAACCTTATATTGAACTTTACCAAAGCCGCCTTTTCTACTCTTTTATCGAATTCCCAAAATTCAATGTGGTTATGCGCCATAAAATTGATCCACAATCCCAGGGACTTCGTGTTTATTTGGAATACTCAAGCCAGGAATTTATGAACTCCAATTTGCCGTCAAGGAACATAAAACCCGATAATAAATTAAAGAGGAAAAAAACCCAGCTTGAAAAAATCCAGGATAATATATAATAGTAATCGCCTTTGTTATTAGTATATTATAAATTTTCAAATGCTATTTTTTGACGATTTATACTCTTGCTGATAGAATATTTAGTGAATTATATTGTTTTTGTTTAATAACAACCCTTTAGATTTAAGTCAGAAATTATGAGCAAGCAAACAAAAAAAAATGAAGTCGAAGAATTTCAGTTTCAAGCTGAAATGTCGCAGTTATTGCACCTTATTACCCATTCTCTATATAGCCACCGTGAAATTTTTTTAAGAGAGTTGATATCAAATGCGTCAGACGCTTTAAATAAAATTCATTTTTCATCCCTGACAAACGACAAGATCCTGGGAGATGACCCAGAGCTTAAGATTCAGATACAATTCGATGAAAAAAAGAAAACCTTTTCCATAACCGATAACGGTATCGGTATGACTCATGATGAACTCATCAAGAATATCGGAACGATCGCCAGTTCCGGCACATCCGAGTTTATCAAGCAGATCACCGGTGATAAGAATAAAGATATGGAATTGATCGGTAAGTTCGGGGTTGGCTTTTACTCCGTCTTTATGGTCGCGGATGAAGTTTCTGTCGAATCCAGGTCATTTGATGATAAAAAAGCTTACAAATGGACCTCTGCCGGGACCGGCTCTTTTTCGATTGAACCGATCGAAAAAGATAAAAGAGGTACAACCATTTCTTTTAAATTTAACAAAGACTCTCAAGAATTCGCCTCCAAATTCAAAATCGAAAGCATTATTAAAAAATATTCTGATTTTGTATCCTTTCCAATTGAATTAAACGAAGAAATCACCAACAAATCTACCGCCCTCTGGGCTCGGGACAAGAAAGAGATAAAAAAAGAGGACTACATCGAATTTTACAAATATATCTCCAACGCTTATGACGAACCTCTATCCTGGCAGCATTTCAATGTTGAGGCTCCCGTTCAGTTCAAATCGATTTTATTTATCCCCAAGGAGCCGGATCGGCAACTTTTCAACCAGAACCTAGATACCAAGATCATGCTTTACGTCAAGCGGGTATTCATCCAGAATGACTGTAAGGACCTCTTGCCTCAATGGCTTAGATTTGTTCACGGAGTCGTCGACTCTGAAGATTTATCCTTGAATGTATCCAGGGAGACCACTCAGAAAAGCCCAGTCATGGATAAAATCAGTAAATATCTGGTAAAAAAGCTGATAGCCGAATTTCAAAAATGGGCTGAAAAGGATCAGGATAAATACGCGTCCTTCTGGAAGGAATTTGGCAATTTCATCAAGGAAGGGATTCACACCGATTTTTCCAACAAAGATAAACTAATCGAGCTCTATCGTTGTTACTCATCAGAAAGTCCCGACAAGTTGATTTCACTCATGGATTACAAAAATCGTATGGGTGTTGATCAGGAAGAGATCTATTTTGTCTGTGGGAAAAACAAGGACATAATCGAAAATTCGCCCAACATTGAATATTTCAGAAAAAACAAGATAGAAGTCTTATATCTTTTCGATGAAATTGACGATTTCATCATGCCTTCCATCGGCACTTATCAGAAAAAAAAGCTGGTCGGCATCGACAAGGCTGAAATTAAGATCAGCGAGTCTGAAGAGAATAAAAAAGACGCTCTCGGCAAGGCAGACCAAGAAAAACTGCTGGGTTACATCAAGGACATTCTTGGCGAAAAAGTTGAGGATGTCATCGAGTCAAAACGTCTGGTGGACAGTGCTTGTACTCTGGTCAGTCCCAAGGACGAGATGAATGCGAACATGGAAAAAATGATGAAGATGATGGACAAAAATTATCAAGGAAGCAAAAGAGTAATGGAAATCAATTCGTCCAACTCCTTGATAAAAAACTTATCCAGCATTCAAAATAAGTCCCCCCAAGATCCACTCCTTAAAGACTGTATCGAACAGCTTTACGAAGGCGCGCGTCTTTTGGAAGGTTCACTGAACGACCCATCCAGACTGGTTCCCAGAACCAATCAGATCATGCAAAAAGCGACCGATCTATATTTGAAGTCGATAGGATCGTAAACCGTCCAAAAGAGTAAACTTTGAAAAATATAGCGATTGTGATTTTTCATAAGTTTCTTTTCTCCATTTTGCTAATACTTCCCATCGCCAGCTTGGCGCATGGGAAGTCATTGGTCGTCGAGGGGGAATTGGATCGGTTTGACAAGGAAAAAGGAATCCTGATCTATAACCATCCGCGGGTCACCTTCGAACAAAAGACCATCTTGGGAGACAAACTACAATACAACCAAAAAGATAAATTTCTGGTTTTCAGCGGCAATATCATTATTCGCATGCCGGAATTGCTCTTGAGTGCCGATCAGGTTACCTATGACATCCAAAGCAAGGTACTTACCCTAACAAACGCCACTCTTTTCGACAAACACTCGCTCGCATTCATCAAGGCATCCAAAATCAAGACCCTCAATGACAGCGAGTTTGTCGTTTACGATGGGTCCATCACCACCTGCAAGCCCGACTCAAGGGCTTGGGAACTCAACGCCAATTATATCAATTATCAAGTAAATCATTTTGCTTATGCCAATAACACCGTACTTAAATTTTATCGTATACCACTTTTTTATACTCCTTTTTTTTCCTGGCCAACCAAAAAAGGAAGAGCCTCTGGACTTCTTCCACCTAGTTTCACCAATCAAATCGGGAATCTCGACTACTCAAAAAACTACGGCAAACGCCTAAAAATCCCTTATTATTTGGCGATCGACAAGGCCCAGGACTTGACGTTGACAGCTGATATCATAGATAAAAGAGGGACGGGGATTGAGGTTGAATACCGTTACGCTTTTTTAAAAGACATGCTGGGAGAAATTCGTTTCTGGTACCTGGATGAGAGTAAAGAACAAAGGGATTTATACCATGAGAACCTCGGCGACCTCGAAAGAGCGAATGATCCCTTTCTACCAGCCGAGCCCTTGGACCTTAGGCCTACGAGGTATAAAATCGAATTTGATCACAAGCAAAACATTTTTTTAAGCGGTCGGCTTTTTTTACAGCACCACCAATACAGTGATGCTGAGTTAAATTCAGAATATTTCGACTCCGAATTGTTCGGGGCAAACCGCTATTATCAAAGAATCGACTTGATCTTTCCCTGGAAGAACGGGGATATCAACCTTGGGCGAGAAATCGGCAATAATTTTAGACATCCTTCACTTTACGACACCTCCCCCGAATACGACACCAGTACCAACAAAGGGTCATACATCAATATTTCCCACCGCTCCGCAAGAATCCTAGGCTCACCCTTATCCCTTTCAATGAACGGAAACTCGACAAACCACATAGGTGAATGGGGTTGGAAAGGTAAAGTCAACCAGTTTAATGCCGCCTTCAGCGCCCCAATAAAAATCGATTTTATCAATGTTATGCCGCAACTCAAAAGACGTTACCTAAACTTCGACATAAATTATGATAAAAGCAATATCGATTCCAAGATGCTACCTTTAAATTTCAATGCCTTTCCAGAACCTTTCGCATGGTATATTGACCAAAGAGAATTGGAGTTAAATTTTGAAATTTTTCGTATTTTTAAAAACCAAAAAAATCTAGGGAAACTCTCTTTTCAACCCAGACTGATTTTTTCAGAGATCAATGATGTCGATCAGAAGCAATCCATCGATTTCACAACCGAAAGTTTGTTGACCACAAAAGGGCTAGAGGAGATCTCGGCGGACAGCACCAATTCGGATTACTATAAGTATAAATCAATTTTCGTCGAGCCGACCTTGAGTAGAAAAAGTATCGAATACCGTCTTGACACAGTCTACCTAACCAAGGATCCCTTAACCCAAAAAATCAGACCCTTTTTCAAGCTTGAACTGAGTCAGACCTTTAACCTGAACCGCAAAGGTAGCAAAGAAGAAACCGATCAGGCGTTCGTAGGTCCTCAAATTCCTGATAATCTAAACGAAACCAGTTTCGGCAATAAAAAGATGCCCTTCATAATCAACATGACCCTTTCTCCAATATCCCGTTTCCAGGCATCCCTTTTTAACCGATACGATTACGAGGAGAACCGATTCGTTGAAACCGTTATCAAATTATCCGCCGTATCTCCAGATGAAAGTCATTATGGCCTTCAGTACATCAAAAATACTAAAAGCTATATCGACCTAAACGGTGACGAGCATCAATCAAAATCCAGATACTCAATCTATCACTTTCTGAAAATAGGTAATCGGTTCGACCTTTATTTGCGTGGAGAATGGGATTTAAACAGAAACGATCTGAAGATCCAATATGGATCAAACAAGCAGATCAAAAGGCTCAACACCCAATTATTCGCAGCTGAAACCAAGCTCTATTTTAAGCATGACTGTTACCAGTTTATAGCGGCTTATTCGGAGTACAGCAAATACCAATGGATAAAAGGAGTTCAAACGGAGTATATGGACCGTAAATTTACCTTTACATTTCTACTAGAGGGATGGCCTGACATATCTAATCCCTATCATAGGGAATACTTGCTTCAATAAAAAAAAACGCACTGAATTGCACATGGTTGCTAAAACCCGATACCTTTATGTTTTGATCATTATTTTTGTCAGTTATCTCGCAGCTGGTAATAATCCTCTTTGGGCTCAGGAATATCAAAAACCTCTCGAGACTTTTTCAACAGATAAAATCCAGATCATTGAGGGGATATCCTATTGCCACGGAGGCTACGGTTACCAGAAAACCGCCATTAGAATCAACGGAGAATACTACCATAAAGATTCCAATATCAGCCCCTATATACCGACCATTCAACCATTATATATTACGTTTTTAAGTTTTGGATGCTCCTTTAATCCATTTTTTGTGGATTATTATATTATCGACGACTCTTTAAAATTGCCGAAAATAGTAAATGTTAATGGCATCGACTACAACAGCATCGAATTTCAGGTCAGTTCCCTGTCAACCGGATATACCTTTAGCTTAATTCCGCATTATTTGTACCTGGACATCGGTGTCAGCTACATGCAGTACAACTACAAATTTGGGATGTATGGTGATAACAGGTATCAGGAGTATGAAAGTCAGGACGTTAACGTCAGAAACTATTACTCGCTAGGATCGCTAAAATGGTTTATCAACCCTTTTATCTATATAAAATGGCAAAATCAGCTTTCCATGTATCAAGACAATCTAATCAACTCGACCAATCAAGTCGGGATTAATCTTTTTTCCAAATTTTAAATGAAAAAAATCATCCTTTTTTCAACCTTAATCATCGTGGCTTTTGTTGCCTGCGGAAGAAAAACTTCTCCAAGTCCCTACAACTCGGATCAGGTGATCTCTAAAACCTTGCCCCCGGTTGAAAATTCCAAAGTCAGTTACAAGAATAAAGACATCAAGGTCACCTTTGAGCTTCCAAAAAGTTTTTTAATCCAACAACAAAAAATTGCCCCCCAAGCTTATCAAAAGTCCATGGGGAAAACCAGTCAGCTATTCTCATACGGAAAAGATAGCGAAAAACAATTAAAAATCATATCTTTCGTGCAGCTCAATTTCTATAAACCCCAGAGCGGTTGTCTACTCTGCGAACCCTTACTGGTCGAGTCGGTCCGTTTTGATTTAAAAACCGGAACTCCAAGGATCAATTCAAGCGATTTTTCAAATCCAGAATATTTAACAAAAATTCAGTTTGAAGCCATTAATAAATGGAAATACAAAATTACTCTTCCTAATAAACTCTTTCTTCTGAATTGGGAGCAAATGGGATACTTCATGCAGGTCAATTATTTGACCAATAGGGAAGAAATCTCTTTTCCCTCTGAAAACCTGATCCCTGTAAGGCCCGCTCCTCTTCCAAAACCGAAGGTTTTTGTTAAGCAGGTTGATCCACAAGATCCATTATTGGAAAAAGCTTTTATTTTTCTTAAATGGAACCTTGTGTTAGAGACGACACAAGTTGTCATCGAAGAAAATGGCAACCTCTTTTCTGAGCCCCTTTATTATAAATTAAATTTATACCAGATTAAAAATGACGGCAAAGAAACTCAGCTCAATAAAAATCCGCTTGTTAAGGGAACCTTTTTAATCAAAAGACCGGCGGATACAATTTACGCGACATTTATGGATCGCTTTGATAACGAATCAGAAAAAGTATTTATTTTCCAGGAATAATTTATTTGTAATTATCTCCTGCATTTAAAAGAGTGTTTCTTTTTTCGATAGTCAAAATATCTAAAACATGAAAAATAAACCCATAAGTTAAAAATCAAGGTCGAATTTATTGATGCGATTAAATGATTATAAACTATCAATTTACTTGCATTTGACCCAACTCCACCGAATTTAATGATTCAAAATCACCCTTATATTAATCAAGTTTTCGTTATTATTTGTTTTTTTCTCATTATAGGTTGCTCTTCCCAAGCTTATATCCAGGAAAACGAATTGCTCATCCTACAAGGCAAAAATGAAGAGGCATTAAGAAATTACAAGAGAATTTCCAAAGAAGACCCAAAAAATCCCGAGTTGCACTACCGCTTTGCCTACGCTGCCCATTCCGTCGGTCAGTATAACCTGGCTGAGACCGAGATTTTAAAAGCCATCCTGCTTGACCCTTTAATTGATCGCTACCAGCTATTGGCCGGGATGATCTTTTATAAAAACGAGAACTATTTTAAAGCGATCAATCACCTTAGCAGTGCCTTGGATCTAAACCGCCAGATGTTGGAGGCTTATTATTATTTGGCATTGTCCTATGAAAGAACCGATAAGGTCGATGACGCTCTAAAGAGCTTAGAAGCCGCCATCGACATCGAACCGCTCTATTTCGAAGCCCACTTAGCATATGTTTCGATCAATTACGACCGCCTAAAGTCACAAAATAAATTCCCATCTTTAATTCATCAACTCGAAAAAGCTCTGAAACTTAAACCGAAATCGCCTCAGGGGAATTTACTGCTTGCGAAATTATATAACTCGATAGGAGCCAGTTTTAAAGCTAAAAAAGTTTTAACCGATTGGATCAAAAAATATTCTCAAGATGACCAAATCATCCTGGAGTTGGCAGGGATGGAATATCAGTTAGGGAATCAGGAGTTGGCGGGTGAATACCTAACTAAAATAAAACAACACAACTTAGAATCCCGGTTGTTAAATCTAAAAATTAAAAGCGAAACCCAAGATACTGACAGTTTCGTCAAGGAGATTAAAAACTTGATCTGGAAGTATCCATCAGAGATTCAATTATATATCCTGTTGGGAGAAATCGAGCTTTCCAGGGGAAATTTAACTGAATCCGAAAATCTGTTGCAAAAAGCTCTGAAGCTAGAGCCAAATTCAGCCAAAGTCTATTTCCAATTATCGAAAGTTTGGAACGCAAAAAACGATCAACAGAGTTCTCAATGGGCTCTCAGTAAGGCCATTGAGTTTTCACCGACCGACTTGAAAATTCAGCTGGAATACCTAAAAAATCTCATCCATACCGGGAATGTTGAACAAGCCAAAGAGTTGATCGCCAATTTCAACCCTGACCCGAAAAATTCCGATGTCATTTTTGTCAAAGGGTTAATCGCGAAAAAACAAGGCGACTTTAATCTGGCGGACAAGCTTTTTAGACGCGCCCAAAAACAACAGTTTTCCATTGATATCGAACTGCAGCTGATTGATATCGAAATCTTGCAGGGTATGCACAATGATGCCGAAAAACGTCTTAAAAGGGTTTTTAAGCTTTTCCCCGAACATTTCCAAGCTAAAATGATCTTTACAAAGTTATTGTTCTACCGGAAGAGTTTTGACGAAATCATCAAGGTGCTTTCCCCTTATTTGAAAAGCGATAAAGTCAATGGAGAAGTCTATCTGTACTTGGCTGAGGCTTGGGTCCAGAAAAATAACATCCAAAGAGCCATCGAAATTTTAGAGAGTGGAGTTAACATCTGGCCTCGAGACCTCGAATTGATTCAAGCCTATACTTTTTACCTGGGCATTCATAAACAATACAAAAAAGCCGTCCAACTTCTAGAAGACGCCCTTACTTTTAAACATCAATACCGTTCATTGTTTTCTTACCGTCTTGGTTATTATTACTTTTTGATGGGAGACAATAAAAAGTTCAAACAAGTGGCCCAGCAAAATCACCTAGATTCATTTTAGACTTCTTTTCTATTTATTGCCCTGTTTATTTTGAAAAGTTTTCCAAATCACCCTTTTTAAATCGTTTTGAAACCTCAAAGCATCATTACTTGGAAATTGCGCTTGATCGAGGAAAGTGTTTTATATTATGCTTTTTCAAAAAGAACGAGGTTAAAAAATCAAAGTAATGTTTAATCTAAGTAAAAAAAAAGAAGCAAAATACCTTTATCTGTTGCCGGGTCCAGACGATTTAGCACAGTGGGAAGTTTTAAATGAGGAGGAACTTGAAAAACGCGTCAAGGAAAACCGACTTGAGGAAGGGTGTAAGCTCTTTAAAATTGAGCAGGAAGTCAATATCCGTTTTGAAAAAATAATCCATTTGGATTAATTTCATTTTTTTGGTTCGCCCGTCCAGATCCTCCGCCTTTTTTCAATAATTTAACACGCTTCTTATTATTTCATGACTGTACCCCTTTTAGATAAAACAACTCCGATGATGCGGCACTTCTACCAAGTGAAGGCTGACTATCCGGGTACAATCGTTTTTTACCGCATGGGAGAATTTTATGAAATGTTCGGGGACGATGCCATTTTGGCTTCGAAGCACCTTGAAATTTCCCTGACTACAAGAAACAAGAATCAACAAAATAAAATCCCCATGTGCGGTGTTCCCGTACACAGCTACGAGAGCTACTTAAACAAGCTATCCCTAAAAGGATTTAAGGTGGCTATCTGCGAACAGGTTGAAGACCCAAGTCTCTCTAAAGGACTCGTCAAGAGAGAAGTTACTAGGGTCGTCACCCCCGGCACGATCATCAGTTCTAATCTTTTAAATAACCGTGAAAATCATTATATTTGCTGTTTGTATCCAGATAAGAAAAATTCTTTGCTGGGAGTTGCCTTTTGTGACTTTTCAACAGGCGAATTCGAGGTTGATGAAATCCTCAACGATGTGAATTTATCAAAATTAACCGAAATAATCCATCTCTATCAACCTGTTGAAGTTCTTCTGCCTGACTTTTCAATAGAAAAATCCTCACCAACCCACCAGGAATTCTCAGAAAAGATTAATAAGATTCTTTTTACGCTAAACAGTCCGCCGCATATCGAACTGTTAAAGACATATTATTTCGACTATACCAACAGCAAAAAAGCACTTCAAAATCATTTCTCCATTCATAATCTGGCGGGATTCGGAATTGAGTCTTTTACCGTTGGCATTTGCGCTGCTGGAGCGGGTTTGAACTATCTGATGGAAACCCAAAAAAACCCCCTTTCCCACTTTAAGAGCATCAAACGCATCCATAAAAACGATGTTATGTTTTTGGATGATACGACCACGAAAAATCTTGAACTTTTCGACAGCTTTGACAAGCAGAGTTCCAAATTCAGTCTGGTATGGCATATAGATCACACCAAGACTTCCATGGGGGCTAGGCTTCTAAGGAAATGGCTAAAGACTCCCTTGACCAACCGAAGCATAATCGAAAACCGCTTGGATTTGGTCAGTTCCATGACCAAGGAGTTCACACTCTTGAAAAACATTCGCCTTGATCTGACAAAAATTGGGGATCTGGAAAGAATAATCACAAGAATATCCCTTCCCACAAGTTTAATCCAGGATTTCATCTATTTAAGACAAAGCCTGAAACCCTTAAAATATCTCAAGGAGTATTTTTCCCAATTTAAGGACCCTAAACTGATCGACAAAACAGTATCCTTTGATCCGCTAGAGGATCTTCACCTGTTTTTAGAGAATCACTTTTTAGACGAACCAACAAAAAAAATCAATGACGGAGGTTATATACGCTCCGGAATTGACCCAGAGCTCGACGAATTAAGAAACCTCATGCAAAACGACAAGCAGATCATCGCCAACATTGAAGCCGAGCAACGACGAAAAACGGGAATCTCTTCACTAAAGGTACGTTTCAACAGAGTGTTCGGATACTATATCGAGGTATCAAACGCCTCTCGTCACTTAGTTCCCCAAAATTATATCCGAAAGCAGACCCTGGTTAACAACGAACGCTTTATTACAGAAGAACTAAAAGAGCTTGAAGAAAAAATTCTCACAGCCCAGGAAAAGGCAATTAAACTTGAAATGGATATCTTCCAAAAGATCAAAGCGCGCCTCTATAATGAAATCGGCAGAATCCAATCGACTTCTGCTTTGATCGCAGAGATGGACAGCCTGGGTTGTTTTGCCTATCTCGCTAAAATGAACAACTACTGCCGACCTGAATTTTATCCAGAGGATCAATCACAACAAATATTCATTGATGAAGGACGGCATCCGGTTATCGAAACCCTTCAGTTAAGCGAACCCTTTATCCCCAATGATTGCGAACTTAGTGCGGAAAACCAGTTCATTATGATCATTACTGGTCCAAATATGGGTGGAAAATCAACCTATATGAGGCAAACCGCCTTGATTGCCCTTATGGCCCAGATCGGGTGCTTCGTACCCGCAAAAAAAGCAAAGCTATCCATCTTCGACAGAATCTTTACCCGGGTGGGCGCTTCGGACAACCTGACCCGAGGTCAAAGCACTTTCATGGTGGAAATGAGCGAAGCCGCGTCAATCCTCAACAACGCGACTTCAAAGAGCCTGATTATCCTGGATGAAATCGGAAGGGGAACCAGTACTTTCGATGGAATCAGCCTTGCATGGTCAATTATCGAATTTTTACACCGCATAAAGCCTTTGACCCTGTTTGCGACACACTATCATGAACTAGTTCTGCTGGAAGACAAACACCCTGGAATCCGAAATGTTAAGGTAGTCGTGCATGAGGAAAACGAAAACATCGTGTTTTTAAGAAAGGTGATTGCCGGACAGGCCGATAAAAGTTATGGTATCCAAGTCGCTCGCTTGGCAGGCTTACCGACCGAGGTCATTAGTAGAGCAAGGGAGATCTTACAGGAACTTGAGGTGGCTGAGAAACAATTTGGGAGTTACGAAGCGATTAAATCAGGGCAATGGAGCGAAACCCGACCTTTAAAAGAAAATGAACAAATAAGTTTCCTGCCGCCATTGGAGCCTTGGTTGGATGAACTAAAGAGTTTTGATTTAAACAATAAAACTCCCTTACAAGCGCTGGAATTTCTGAATAATATTCAAATTGAACTCAAGAAACTAAATTGAAACTGCGGCTTTTAAAGAAAACAAGGACTATTCCCCCCGGAAGCTCAAACCTCCATTTGCTCTTATTTGGGGTTTTTTTATCCTTTGTTCTTTTTTTATATGTTCCATCAGTTTTGGCAGATTCAGTCGACCGAGCCTACCAGAAAGCCGCAAAGAAATATTATCTTTTATACAAAGACACTCCTTTTAGAGATAAAGAAGATAACTGGCTTAAAACCATTAGCCAATTTGAGCGTATCTACAAAAACCACCCCAATCACTCAAAAGCCCACAAGGCTCTCTTTAATATCGGCAACCTTTATCGCTCCCTGTATAAATGGAATCATAAGCAGATTTATATCGACCGTAGCAATATCTCCTTTCGCAATCTGGTCAACGAATACCCCAAATCCAATCTGGTGGACAACTCCCAATTTAACATCGCCGAAAACTATGAAGTCTACAAGAAAGATAAGAATCTGGCTTACATCGAATATAATAAACTGATCGAACAGTTCCCCAAAAGCTTTTACACAGCCAAAGCCAAAAAAAAAATCAGTTCCCTTGGGCCTCCGAACAAAGATCTACAAATCCTTCCCGTAACTGAAAATGCCATCACTCCGATCGATTTAACCAGAGCCCGCTTCGGAGGTTTAAGTGAAGAGGAGGACAAAATTTCTCGCCCCTTGATCCTTGTTTCAAAAGTCGATTATTGGTCAACTTCGGACTGGTCAAGAATGGTCGTCAATATTAAAGACGATGTCCGCTATAAATATCAGGTCTTAAAGGAAGACAAAAGTATCGGGAAAGGCAAACGGATGTACATCGATATTCACAATGCCTTTATCCCGAAAAAATTTAAGAAAAAAATCGCGGCAAACGACGGATTGATCAAACAGGCAAGAATCGCCCAATACAATAAATCCACCGTCCGTATCGTCTTAGATCTTGCCAGTCTAAAAAGAATCAAGGTATTTCACTTCAAACTCCCCAATCAGTACAAAATCGTCGTCGATATTCTCGGGCAATCGGCTATAAACGGCCTTAAGGGCGAATTCGCCAATGCTGTGCCCAAAAAACAAACCAAAAAAAATAACTTTGTCAGCCATATCAAACCGGGAAGATACAGTGCTGATCAAAACGCCATTTCTCTTTCAAAAGCATTGGGCTTGAAGGTTAAAAGGATTATTTTAGACCCAGGTCACGGTGGAAGGGACCCCGGAGCTTCGGCTTACGGTCTGAAAGAAAAGGATATCACCCTTAAAATCGGTCATACTTTAAAAACCCTTATCCAGAATAAATATCCTGATATCGAAGTCCTGATGACTCGCGAAAAAGACCGGTATCTGAGCCTGGAGGCTCGAACGGCCTTTGCAAATAAATACAAGGGAGATCTGTTTATCAGTATCCATTTTAACGCCAGCAAAAGAGAGCATATCCGCGGTATCGAGACTTATTTTCTAAACCTGACAACGGATAACGACGCTCTGGAACTGGCGGCGAAAGAAAATCAGACCAGTTTAAAAAGCATCAGCCAACTACAAAATATTCTCAACGACCTTATGACCAACTCAAAAATCCAAGAGTCAAGCTTGTTAGCGGAAAATATCCAAACCTCCTTGATTAAGGGGGCAAATAACAGCAAAATGATCAGACAAAGAAATCTTGGTGTAAAACAGGCACCGTTTTTTGTGCTTCTCGGAGCAGAGATGCCCAGTGTGTTGGTTGAGTTTGGATTTATTACCAATAAAAAGGAAAATCGATTGATCAAAAATAAAGAATACCGTGCGGTCCTGGTTGAAGGAATTTTTAAAGGGATCGAATCCTATATGAATTAATTTTGAAATTTATCTCCACTACAAAACTCTTCTTTTAAAATATTTTATGTCAAAACAATTCACGGTTCTTATCCTATTTTGTGCCTTTATGGTGTCCTGCCAAAGCTTAAGCCAAAACCTAAACGAAAGCATCTCCAATAGCGGAATCGAAAGACTCAAGTTAGAGTACCAAATTCAAAAAGCTCCTAGTCTTTCCCACGAATTCAATGAACTTTTACATCAGAATGTCGCCGTTTTTTCAGTGATAACCGCCAGGGAAATACCAAGTAATCTTTCCGATGAACTCATTGATATCGTCAGACAAAGAATCAATCAAACAGGTTTTTTCTCTAAATTAATTGGAGATGAAACGATTCGGGAGTTTTTCTCAGGGAACCAAGAAGCCAACCATTTAAAGGATAACTACTTGGACAGCTTGGTAACAGTATCCGTCTCTGATAAGGATATCATCAATCCTTTGGGAAAAGAGCTCCAATTCGGCAATCTAGTCGTCCTGCACATGGATTTGTGGCCCTGTCCGACATGCAAAACAAATGACCTGATCAGGATCAAAGTCCGCGTCGTTGATGCAGATTCCGGTATTATTATCTGGACAGGAATCAACGAACAGGTTATAAATTTCAAGGAAGAACTGGACTTACCGTTGATATCAAAAAATCTTACCAAAGGTTTGATGACCGCTTTTTATCACCGATTCAAAAAAAAGTGGCATAAAAAAAGATACGTTCATCTTGCGGAAAATTAACAAATTATCTAGATCCCATGTTGAAAACTATTGATATTTTCATTAAAAACCACCTTTTTTACCCTAAAAAAGAAACGGCGGAAAATACCGAAATCCAAGATAATCCCTTGTTCGGTTATCTTAAGATATATGAAAATCAACATCGTATTCTCTTTGTTTTGTACAGGGGTTTGATCGTTACTTTTTCTTGTTTTTTATTATTAATCAGCTATTTGATCTTCAACTTGATGGATAACCAGCTTTTCCCCGGCTGGGCAATATACACATTTTACGGGATTGATATTTTGCTTGCTGTTGGTGTGGTCAAAGCGGTCATTGAATTAAAAAAATACCAAAGAAAAAGTCATAATCTGATGCGTGAGATCAAAGAACATCTCAAAAAAGATCTTGGAAAACTGGAAAAAATCAAATCAGAACATAACTACATCAGCAACACCCATAAAAAGATCCAGCAAAAAATCAAATCCATCGGTCTGCAGACAAAAAAACCAGAATTTCTTCAACATGAAGGATGGGACTTCAAGACCTGTCCTCATTGTCACTCGAAAGTTGAGTTAACAGAGGATACTTGTTCTCACTGTCAGCAGCATCTGGGCGAGACGCTTGAGAATTAAGCTTCTACTGGGAAATCGCCTTAACAAGCAACTGTCTTTTCCTTTCACCCCGAAATAGATTTTCCTCTAAAGTAAAAGCGATATCCAGATTTGAACCTGGGGAAAAATCCTGTACACCGTTCCAATAGATCATTTCCAGATCTTCTCCAAAGTTCCATTTCAAATGTTTTTCCATCATTATCTTTGGCTCCGGCAGCTTTAAATCCTTCAACATAAAAACGGGTTTATCGTTATTAAGGCCGTAGGGTTCAAACAGCTTTAACCTTTCGATAAGATCAAATGAGCACATTTCCAAAGTCACCTCCAGATCTGTTTCTATTTTTGGGTTTAAAACATTGACCGTTTCCCGCTTGCAGTATTGGTAGTATTTTTCCTCCAAAATCACGAGGTTTTCTTTCGTTATACTTAGTCCTGCGGCATTGGCGTGACCACCATAAAAAGCCATGAGATCGCCGTTCTCATGAAGAAAGTCGAACATATTGATGTTGTACGACCGACAAGACCCCTTAATGATTCCATCCAAACCATCAGCCAAAATAATCGTTGGCAGTTTTAAGCTTTCCATGATTCTGCTAGCAATAATACCAATAAGCCCTTCATGAAAAGAGGGGTCGTAAAGTAAAACCCCCAACTGGTCCCTGGCGATCACCTCCGCTTTTTCCAATGCGGCCTTTGACATGCTTTGCTGTTTTTTTTGTCTTTTTCTGTTTAACTGAGCTAACAGATTATGATTCTCCTCAGCTGACTGCTGGTCATCAGAAACTAAGAAATTAAGGGCTTTATCGGCTTCTCCTAAGCGACCCGCGGCATTTATCATCGGTGCCAAACGAAAGGCGATCAGTCTTGGATCAATTTTTTGGATTTTATTTTTTCTATAAAAGATCTTAAAACACCAAGAGTCAGACTCTTGCCCCTCATCCAAGGCTTTTTGATCCATCTGCTCCAAACCAAATTTGACGAAAAGCCGATTTAATCCCAGAAGGGGCACTTGATCGGCGATCGTGCCTAGTGCAACCAGATCCAGGTACTTTAATAGATTGGGTTCAGGTAAGGATTGAGACCAGAAGCCTTTGGTCCTGAGCTCCGTTCTAAGTGCCGTCAAAAACAAAAAAGCGATTCCTACACCAGCTAGATTTTTTTCCGGATAGGGGCAGCTTTCCTGCTTCGGATTGATCACCAGACACTCGGGCGTTTGCTCTAATATCGGCAAATGGTGATCAGTGATAATTACCTCGATTTGATGATCTTGAAGAAAAGACACTTCTTGCTTTGAACAGATCCCGTTATCGACAGTTAATACCAATGAAGGTTTCCTTATAACGATTTCGTCCGCGATTTTTTGCGTCAGACCATAACCATGTTTAAAACGGCTTGGGATTAAAACCTCAAAATTCTCAATCCGGGAAGCTTGGAAAAAACGGAATATCAATGCGGAAGAGCTGATTCCATCGACATCGTAATCCCCCAAAATCAGTATTTTCCCTTTCTCGTTGATAGCTTGAATAACCCTTTGAACAACCTCTTTCATATCTTTAAGAATGACAGGATCGGGAATATCCTTTAAGGCTGGCTTAAAAAAAGAGGATGCCTCCTTTAGCGAATCGTCCTTGATGATCGCCTGAACGATCTGATCTTCGGTCGAAAGGGGAGATTGCTTTTGATACCAAGAATGAAGGTAGGTTTTTGAAATGATTTTTGGACGGATCATGAATTTTTATTGACCAATTTTAACCTCGCTTTTTTTGAGTCATATGAATCCATGGTTTCTAAAAAATATCTAGACTGCTCGACAAAATAAGATAAAGCGGTAGAATTTTTTCCATCGACATAATTTTTATCAATATAGCCGAAGTATTGCCTGGAATCAACATAGCCTGAAAGTCTGTAGTTCGCCAAACCCATTAAAAAATTCCATTCCACTTTGTTTTTCTTCGAAGGTTTCACATCTTCAAGAATATCAATTATCTCATCCCATTTCTCCAAGCTCTTTTTTATCCTTGCCTGTTTCATTTTCAATTCCTGAAGCTCTCCGTTGCTGATAATTCCTCCGCTACTCATTTTCATGACCAACTTGTCAAAATCAATCGGATTATAAGATTTCTCAAGATACCTTGGAAAATCAATAAAATATATCTTGTGGGACGAACCTTTGACAGTACCAATCTCGTTGAACTTGTGACTTCTTTCAACTCTCACCTGATTTTTTAGCTCCTCAAGCTGGATTTCATCCAGCCTAAAAGGGATTATTGAATTGCAGTCACTACAGTAAATATCATTTGGTATCCAGACGGATTCGGTTAGAAAGTTTTCCATATAGTAAATAACCGATTCGTCGATATAAACCTTATCCAAATTGTAACTAGAAACGATACCGCAGTGATCGCAACGAAGTCGAGCCGACATGACTAAACCCGATTTTCTCTTGATAAATCCTTCGCTGAGGATATCTTTTTTTAAACTATCTGGAATTTCTATTTTTAACACTTGTGATAAAAATAGCAAAAGCTCTGCCTTTTGATCGTCCATCGGCTGATCACAATCAATCAAAAGTTCCAAAAAAGATTCATCCGGCAGGTACTCAATGGTTTGATACAACATTTCATAATGGGTTTCAGTTAAATAATCGAAATTTTTCCATAACAACCCAATGATTTTTTTCTGCGGATGGAGTTGGAAAAGTTTTAAAGCATAATCAACTGCGATAACATCCTTTTTATCGATGTAATATTTAAAATTCTCGAAATAGATCTGAAACAAAACATCAACCAGATATTTTGAATAGTTTGGGTTAGGGAAAAAACTGGACCAAGGGATATCATAACCTAAGAACTTCCCCTGAAAAAGTCCCCAAAGAACCTCGGATTTCGATTTCTCGATGGAAAGTGAAAATTCTTTCTTGGTTATTTTTAATTGTTTTCCCGTCCAAATGGGTGCTTCCGGGAAAAAAAGATTTAATATCCTTTCCTGGTTTTCCTGGGTCAAAAGAGATGAATGATAATAATTGGCAATATGGTGAAGATTTTCATCGGGGTTTTCGAGCCACTGCTTAACATACTTTGAGACAATTAAATAAATAGGAATCGATAATAAATAAAATGACTCCAGTTTGTTGATTTTAATAACTGTATTTCCAAATTGCTCCTTTTTATCGTGAAATTTCTCTACCACCCAAAGCTGCCTATGGTAATCCTCAAGAGGGATCACATCTTTTATATTTTTGATGATTTTATAAACACCTTCGATAAATTCACCATATTTTTTTGGAATGTCCGAATGCGTTTCAAAAAAACTTTTGAGGGAGCGATCAACATCGTGCCACAGTTGCTGATCGAGGATGTTAACGTTAATTCCAAACATATTCAAGCATTGCTTGAGTATTGAGTTAAGACTATACCCGCTAAGAAGTTTGCTTGATATCCATTCGTAGATCTCCATTTTACCGAAAAAATTGATAAATTGAAAGGTTAGTTCCACATCGGAGAACAAATCCCTGATAATGAAATAATGATCAATGATCCTTTCGATCTCTTCTTTCTCTTCACAAAACAAAAGCAAAGAACCAATCAAAACCGTGCTCTTGATCAAATCCTTTCGGTAACTCATTAAATCCTGCAAAACGATTGGAATATGCCTCTTTTTATCTATATTTAAAAACGAATCAACAGCCACCTCCAACTCAATTCGGGTTGATTGCTCGCTCATCACCAATTGGCGGTACCATTTCTGTAACAATCCGATGGAAAAATCGTTCGGAAACACCGACAAACAGTAGGCAGCAGCGTACTTGAGTTGCCCTTCCGATTCGCGGAATATTTTCACGGCATCCTTGAAATGCTGATCAAGTTTCAATTCAGATATTTTGGATAAACCCGCTTCCTGAATTTCAATAAAAGGGGAATCAATAAAGTTGTGAATTTCTTTTTCTACTTTATCAGGATAATGGATTAGGAATTGGTAAGCACCCCAAATCGCGACCGTTTCATTTCTTGAAACCAATGCATCTTTGATCGTTTTAAGGCTATATATTTTTTCCATTATTATTAATGCGAAAACTAAGAAAGCGCTCTTAACTTAATATTTATTTTATTGTTTTAATTGGGGTTGAAAAGCAAGTCCCATTTTTTTGATTTTTACAGTGCTAAATTATTTATACTAGCAGTCTCTCAAAGCATCAAGTTAAAATCATGATATTTTCGACTTCATCAAAATCAAATAACCAAAAAAATGATCTAAGCCACTTGCTTACTTCACCTGAAAAAGTTAGATTTCAATCAGGAACCATTGACTTTAATTAGCATTAACCCGAGCCACCTTTTCTTTAAGCGTTTTAGCAAACTCACTTTAATCATAACTGATGAATGTACTTATCGTTGGCGCGGGCGGCAGAGAGCATGCCCTAGCCTGGAAATGTTCAAAAAGCGCTAAAATCTCATCGCTTTTCGTGACCCCTGGAAATGGAGGAATTGCCAAAATCGCCGAATGTCTCGGAATAACCGACATTGATGAGATCGTCAAGCTGGCGGTAGACAACAAGATTGATTTGGCAATCATCGGACAGGAAGATTACTTGGTAAAAGGGCTTACCGAGTTGTTAGAAGTCAAGGGGATCTCGGTTTTTGGCCCGGGCAAATTCGCCTCCCAGCTTGAGGGAAGCAAGGTCTTCGCAAAAGAATTCATGCAAAAGCACAAAATCCCGTCCGCCAGCTACGAGGTCTTTAATGATCCAAAAAAAGCATCTAAACACCTAAAGGCACAACAACCACCCTATGTCATCAAAGCGAGCGGGCTGGCTGCCGGAAAAGGAGTGATCCTTGTCGATGATTTTGAGCAGGCCGAAAAAGCCATTGAGCGGATCATGGTGGATAAGTGCTTTGGAGAGGCGGGCGAACAGGTTGTCATCGAAGAATTTCTCAAGGGCGAGGAAGCTTCCTGGTTCGTCATCACCGATGGCGAAAACTTCCACTGCGCTCCAAGCCTCCAGGATCATAAAAGACAGCTTGATCTCGATCAAGGCCCCAATACAGGCGGCATGGGGTGTTACTCCCCTGCGCCAGTCGTCACGAAGGCGGTTCAAGAGAAAATCATCAGAGAGATCGTTGAGCCTACCCTGGAAGGGATGAAAAAAGAGGGGCATCCCTATAAAGGCGTTTTATACATCGGCCTGATGATTGACCAGCAGCAACCAAAGGTCATCGAATACAACATCCGTTTCGGCGATCCAGAGTGTCAACCCTTAATGATGCTTTTAGACAGTGATCTATTGGAGATCGCTTTGGCCGCTACTGAAAAAAGACTCGATAAAATCTCAATTGACTGGAAGCAAAAATCAGCTGTTTCCCTGATATTGGCATCGGGGGGGTATCCCCACTCCTACCAAAAAGGCCACGTCATTCAAGGATTAGAAGAGATCATTGAAGGCGATGATCTGATGGTTTTTCACGCTGGCACAAAAAAAGATCAAAACCGTTTTATGACTTCCGGCGGCAGAGTCCTTGGCGTAACCTGCCTTGCCGATGATCTCCCGAGTGCCATTGAAAAAGTCTATGAGACCGCTAAATACGTTCATTGGCCACAAATGCAATACCGCAGGGATATTGGCCTGAAAGGATTAAAAAGAATGAGCGGTAGCCGCTCTGAAAATCTGGTTACAATCCTTATGGGATCGGCCTCCGATGCTCCCGTTGCAAAAAAAGCCACCCAAATTTTAAAACAGTTCAATATCTCCTTTAAGGTTTATGTTTCTTCGGCTCACCGTACTCCGGAGAGAACCCGGAATCTTATTCAGCAGACAGAAAAAGATGGTTGCGAGGTTTATATCGCCATTGCCGGTATGGCGGCTCACCTCCCAGGGGTTATCGCCTCTGAAACCCAAAAACCGGTCATCGGGATTCCCGTTGATAGCATGTTAGGAGGACAAGACGCCCTTTACGCGATCGTTCAAATGCCACCTGGAATCCCGGTCGCGACCGTCGGAATCAACCGTGGTGAAAACGCGGCTCTCTTGGCGACTCAAATTCTGGCATTGAAATACCCGGCGATAGCGGCCTATCACCAAGAATACCGCCTGCAAATGGAACAAAAGGTCATCACTTCTCAGGCGGGGATAGTAGACGCATGAGCAATCTGGCCGTTTTTATCTCCGGAAACGGAAGCAACCTTCAGGCGATCATCAACCGCTGGAAAAAAGAAGACACCGCTTTCGACATCAAACTTGTCTTTTGTAACAAAGATGACGCTTACGGGATCAGAAGGGCAACCAAGGCGGGTATACCGGTAAAGATCCTGTTGCACAGCGATTTTGTTGATAGACAAGCCTACGACCAAAAAATACAGGAGATCATGCTGGCGCATCAAATCGACCTGATTGCGTTGGCCGGGTTCATGAGACTCTTAAGCTCTTGGTTTGTCGAGAAATGGGCCGGAAAAATCTTAAATATCCACCCCTCACTTCTACCCGCTTTTCCAGGATTAAACGCTCAAAAACAAGCCTTGGAACATGGTGTCAGGTTTAGTGGATGCAGTGTTTTTTTTGTTGACTCTGGAGTCGATACTGGGGCGATCATCAGCCAAGCGGTCGTCCCCATTTTCCTAAACGACAGCTTGGAGACACTTTCAAAGCGAATCCTGAAAAAAGAGCACCTGATTTTCCCTACCGCGATCAACGATGTAGCTCTGGGAAAGGTTTCGCTATGTAACAGTAAGGCTGTATTTAAAATAAAGGCAACCCAAACAAATTAAAATGACAAAAACATCCATCGCCTGGTTTTATTCCAGAAAAGGCTGAACTACCGCCAAAAAAGCTCAAGAGTTTCTTGAGAGAAAAAGGATTCAAATCGAAGATACCCAGTATTCAGGCGAAGTTAAATTTAACGCCGAACAAGCTTGGGAACTGCTCAAAAAAGCCGAAACGATCTATTGCGCGAAAGGAAAAAGAATTATTTGTTTTGTGCCGGAGAAAGATCCCAAAGAGGATATCCTTAAAAAGATCATCGGCCCTAGTGGAAACCTTAGAGCCCCAACATTAAAAATCGGAGAGATATTTATCGTTGGCTTTAATCTCGACCTTTATACGGAAAAAATCGCGTGAGTTAAAGGCTGTCGAAAAATCTATTTTCATTGACCTAGATACTCCATAAACATTATGCATGAATTCACCCCAAGATATCGGTTTTTTGGACGTTATCTTTTCCTTAAACTCCCGGAAGTGTTGATTTTCCGTAACTAATACAAGCAACATGTCAAGTGTCATCGTAATCGGCTCCCAGTGGGGCGATGAAGGAAAAGGGAAAATGGTTGATCTGATGGCCGAAAAAGCCAAGGTCGTCGTTCGATTTCAAGGAGGCAACAACGCCGGGCATACTGTCATGTTCGGAAAGGAAAAATTTATTTTGCACCTGATCCCATCCGGAATTCTGCAGAAAACCTGCAAATCCGTCATTGGAAATGGGGTAGTAGTTGATCCGACCGAGTTACTCAAAGAAATTGATGAACTCAAGCAGGCTGGGATCGAATGCCAGGATAAACTCTTTGTCAGTGACGCCGCGAATCTTATCCTGCCTTATCACAGATTGATCGATCAGGCGCGTGAAAGTAAGCTTAAAGGTAAAAAAATAGGAACCACCGGTAGGGGAATCGGTCCCGCGTACGAAGACAAGGTCGGACGTTGCGGGATTCGCTTTGCCGATATTGAGGATACACCGGATTTTAAAGAGAGGCTTTTTCAGCTTGTGGAAGAAAAGAACTTGATCTTAAAGTATGTATTGAATCACCAGGATCCTCTTTTAAGCGCTACTGAAATCTACGATCAACTCATTAGTGATTCCCAACAACTCAGTCCTTTTATCTGCGATACGTCAAAACTGATCAACCAGTGCA